>ENA-ORDI01000062-ORDI01000062.1-marine-metagenome-genome-assembly--contig:-NODE-62-length-70970-cov-6.493688_pt1 | contig 70970 bp, 84 predicted proteins | sample MGYA00248628_ERZ508525 | MGnify/ENA primary metagenome ERZ508525 (study PRJEB26195, sample SAMN05422138) | marine metagenome | isolation source: East of Porto Seguro, South Atlantic Ocean | place: Atlantic... | reverse complement strand
CTCATTCTTCATGGGAATGGCCATCGAAAGCTTCAACTTGTTCTCGATATCAAACGAACCGCTTCAAAAATTTTTCACAGTTGGAATCCTAGGAGCGTTCACAACATTTTCCACGTTCTCGTTGGATGCAGTCGATCTAATCCTTAAGAACAGAATCTCTGACGCCTTCATCTACGTCTTCGCGTCTGTCATACTGGCCATTGGATTCCTTTTCCTGGGAATTCAGTTCATAAAACTGCTGACATAATTCAAATTATTCTAACAACTCTTATATTTAATCTTAATTCACAAATATATTATGCAAGTTCCACAATACGACGAAACTCGATCAAGTTTATTTAATGATATACTAGCTGCCGGCAAAGCCCGCTATCCAAACGAGCATCCATGGCAACAACTTTTCCTGGAAGGAAAACTGTCACAGGATCAACTGAAGGTTTGGGCACAGAACAGATACTATTTCCACGCAGGAATTCCCGCAAAGGACGCAAACGTTTTTTGTAAATTACCTGACGACAAGGACGCCAAAGGAATGTGGCTAGAGAAGCTTCAGGAAGAAATGGGAAACGACGAAGAACAATCCCATCCAGACATGTTCCTCGATTTCTGTGAAGGCCTTGGCCTAACTCGAGACGAAGTTACCGATGCAAAAGTCTTCGCACCTATAAAGATAGGAGTAGACGCATATACCAACGCATGCAGGGTAAAGCCTTTCCAGTTCGGTGTAGGCGCTTCAATATCAGAATACACTGTACCATTCAAGATGACAAGAATGCTGAAGGCGTTCAACGAACACTATTCATTTATTCCTGAAAAGGCACTCCATTTCTTTTCAGCGCACAAGGAGGCTGACGAGGTACATGGCGGCATAATGATAAATCTTATCGAAAAATACGGCGTTACCGACGCAGACAAAGCATCACTACAGGAAGGTTATATGTTCAAACTAGATTTACACAGAATAATCTTGGACACAATACACTACGAAACAGTTCTAAAACAATAGAATGGTGAAATAAGTTGTCTGAAGAGAACGACTCTAATATTAGCGGCAAAGTTCGAATCTATGGGACAGTCGAAATAGACGAGTTTGAACCATGGCAAAAAAAATTCAACGAACACTACCCAAACATAGAACTGGATTTCAATCGAAGATATGTTTACGGAACGCCTCCTCCGATGGCAAAAGCCGTTATGGAAGAGACATCCAAAGGAAAGGAAACGGCAGACGTTCTCATTGCATCAACAGCTCCGATTCTTCAGATGGAAAACCTCGGTATCCTTGAAGAGCACAACCTTGACGATTCTATTCTATCAAAATACAAACACCATAATCAATACTGGATAGCCTTACTTGCTATTCCTACAGTACAGATTTACAATCCTGACATAATCCACGATGACAACATACCAAAAGAGGCCATGGACCTTATCGATCCAAAATGGAAGGACAAACTCACCACACACGACTTGACTCTGGGAACATTCGGCGCTCACTGGCTTACAAAACTCAAAGATCTTTGGGGTGCAGAGAAATGGAACAAATTCGTAGATGGCCTAGCCAAAAACAATCCTGTCAAGTTTGGTTTATTCGACGACGTTACTGACTCCGTTGCTGACGGAACAACTCCTATAGCTGTAAACGCATTGCATCATGATCTGATAAAAGCTATAGCAGAGGGTAGACCTGTTAAAAGACTAGTACTAAAAGACCTACCGCCGATGTCTACATCCAACGCTATTGCATTGACCAAAGCTTCCAAAAACAAAGAAGCGGCAAAGGTGTTGATCAAATTCATGTTGTCAGACAAAGGCCAGGAAATGATTGGCGATTCGCCTCATACAGTTCGAGTACCAGGTAACGAAAACGTAAAAGCTAAATATTCAATATCAAACATCTTGCCAAATGAAGAGATAACATACTTCCCCGACAAAGACGCATACCCTCGCACTCAATCCGATCTGGATTTACTCAAAGAAAAATTCTCTTAATCACTCAAACTTTTATTTGGTCTTAACCTTATAGATAATATGCTCAAAGTTATTCTGCTTTGCTTGATTTTAATCACACCTACAATAGTTCTTTATCAAAACTATACTGAACTAAATGAAAACTATACTGTACTAAATGCAAATTATGGAAAACTAACCGACAATTACGATAAATTAACAATAAATTTTGTAGACCTTAAAGACTCTTTTGAAGAATTAGATAAAGAAAACCAACAACTAGGAAACGAAAACCAACAACTAGAGAACGACTTGAATCTTCTTATAGAAGATTATGAAAAATCTAAAACTCTATTAAACAAACTCGAACAACTACTTGAAGACATTAATGAGCAAAAAATCGAACTTGAATCCGAAATAAAAACAAAATCTTCAGAAATTTCCCAGCTTGTTGAAGACGGAAACGCCAAACAATCAGCAATTAATTCATTAAATGACGATCTTACCGTTGCTGTCAACGAAATCGAGACGTTGGATGAATTCTCTATGACGTTAGAATCAGAAATCCTCGCCCTGACAAACAACATCGAGGATCAAGAACAGACAATTAGTAATCTCGAAAATATTGAAAACGAACTTAAAAGACAAAAACAAAATCTTATTGAAGAAAACGAAATACTAACTGACAACAACACAAAAATATCTCTCCTTCTCTCTGAATCCATTTTAGGCCAACGGGACGAAATCTATCGTGTTGGAAATAACATACGTGAAAGTGTGGTGCATGTAAGCGATAGTTCCTCTTATGGCACTGGTTTCTTTGTATCTAACAATGGATGTATTCTAACAAATGCGCATGTTACAGACGGCAACAACTTTGTTACTATCGAATTATCTAACGGACGCAAGTACACTGGAACCGTGATAAAAGAGGGCAACCACATACTCAACAATCGCGCTAATTCAAACGCATTCGATCTAGCATTAGTTAAAATAGAAATCGATTCTGTACCAATTCCTATCTCTACTGTAAATCCAGACGTTGATGAAATGATAATCTTGGTCGGCCATCCTGGCGAATTAGGAAAATGGGTGATTGCAGCAGGAACATACAACGGCAATGACCCCGATATTCCATCAGAGTCTATATTTAGATTACCTTCAGTCTTCGGAGGCTCGAGCGGTTCTCCTATAGTTAATATGAACGGAGAACTTGTAGGCGTAAACTGGGGTTCAGGGCTAGATGATCCACTGAATCAAAACGACAATATTGTAGTCTGGAAGGACAATTTGGGAAAATTAATTATGGCTAACCAATATTCAATCGCCGAAACATCCGCTTCAGCTATAACATTCCTCAGCGATACACAATGTCGCATCACTTAATATAATAAAACATGATTTCTAGGATTAATCGTGAACTCTAAAGCAATTTTAATCACATACGAGCAAGAAGACTCATTTCAAGAAGCAATGGGGTTATGTGAATCTGCAGGATATGAAATTGTACATATCGTCAGACAAAAATTCCTGAAAAAACCAAAATACGGAATTGGCGGCGGTACCTTGGAACAACTCGTCGGAGTTTGCGAGGCATTGGACCCCGACGTAATAATTTTTGACGAAATATTAAAAACATCACAAAATTATAATCTTGCATCAAAATTAAATAAACTTGTACTAGATCGCGAGTCTCTTATACTGGAAATCTTTGAACGTAGAGCTTCATCCGATGAGTCCCTTCTCCAAATAAAATTAGCTAAACTTGCATACGAAAGAATGCACGCAAAAGAAAAAGTTCGTCTAACTCGCAAGGCAGAAAAACCAGGGTTTAGCGGTATAGGAATTTTTGAGGCCGACGTCTATACAAGAGACATTAAACGTCGAGCCAGCACTGTCCAATCTAAATTAAAGAAAGCAGGTAACCAGAGGAAACTGCACCGAGAAGGAAGAAAAAGACAAGGATTCAAAACCATATCACTTGCTGGATACACTTCATCAGGAAAAAGCACGCTCTTCAATTCACTTACAGGAGAAAACACTGAACAAAACGACGAGCTATTCACAACACTCTCTACAAAAACCCGACGGGTTACAATTCAAAAAGAACCATTTCTGATTTCGGATACTGTTGGCTTCATAGGCAAGCTGCCAGCCTACATGATTAATGCTTTCAGCTCCACACTAGAAGAACTTCTTTACACCGATGCGGTAGTGGTAGTCGTCGATGCCTCTGACTATTATGAACTTTATGAAAATAAACTGAGGATATGCATACAGACAATGGATCGTTTAGGCGTGGAAAAGGGAAAAATGATATTTGCGCTGAACAAACTGGACCTTGTTTCTTACGACGAACTAGGTGAAAAAATCGCCCTATTGGAAGACATCGGAACAAGAAGAATCATGACAATATCTGCCAAGACAGGCGAGAATCTGGAAGAACTAAAGGAACTCATTGCACGCACTATAAATTAAAAAGAAATACACAATGAGTGGAAAAAGAGAAAAACCACCCATTGAATATCTCGAAGAATTATTTCTGGTCATTTGAATAGAAATTATCTTCTTTTTTCTACTCGAGTAATACTTCTTTGTATCCAAAGCATTATCCCGAGCCTGTAATCTGTATTGTCTTCTAGAAGAATGACTCATTCTATTCTTCCTCCAACATTAGATCCATTCTTTATCTGTTCATAGATGAATTCTATGCCATAGACTAATCCAACAAGAACAAATACGTTAACTATGTTGGTATAATCTGCACTTAGCAAACTATAAACAGAGAATAAGCCAACGACCAACAAAAGCTGTCTGTCTTCGTTATCCTTCCACCTGTTTCTGATGTCATACCTTCTCAGATTACTTGCCTTCACTTATTCTCACTCCTAATTACAGGGTGTTCGTGTTCTTCCTTGCATTTCCACCACGTTTTCCACTCGTGTCCTTCCTTGCATCTCCACTTTACAATATTTTGTTGATCGATTTTTTCGATCAGGGTAAGTCTGATTATATCTTGACGATTCAGACTAGTTCGTTTGCATTCGTCATTCAGCCAGTCATCAATGACTGAATTATGCGTTAAATCGACTGACAGAATATTTCTGTTGTCGTTCTTTTGAGTTGAAATTCTTTTCATTGGTTCAACAAAGGATAGCTTTCAATATAATACGGAAATGATAATGTCCATAAACAGTATGTTGAATACCATGTTGGTTATGTAAAATTACATACGTTCTTTATAACTTCAAAAGATGAATTCTAGTTAATGAAACCTAAAAATAAAACAATGGGAATTAATGAATATGATATAACCGATACTGAATTCTGGACTAATTTTACTGAATATTCAACTGATAACCTTCAACAAAGCATAAGCGATAAAACGAATCTAGAAGACATCATAAAAACACTAAAAATATTCTTTTTTTCTTTACCATTATTTATTCTCTACTTTTATGATTCATTTATTAACGCACTCTATACAGAACCTACTGTAATGTTTGCAATGGGATTGGTTATAGTCTCTGTCGCTGTTTCTACTTTCTTTGCCTGGAAATCTACATCCGAAGAATCTTGGGACGATCTTAATATTCATTCCTTCATTCTTGAAAAAATCGCAATTAATACCCACGAAGATCCAATTAATTCAAAGAAAACTAATTCTCAAAAACTTCTTGATGTACATAGTAAAGTATGGTCGAAAGAATATGTGAAAGACTTTAAATTAATTAAATCGAAAAAAATAAAATCTTATGAAGTTGATATTTATGAAACAAAATCTGATGGAATATTTAATGGTATTCTAGGAAACAAAGATGCCTTTATTGTAAAATCATTCAATCAACCTACACCTGTCTCTAAAAAAGAACTTTCTGAACTCTCAACCCTACTTCAAAACTACGCAAAAATTACAGACATTCGGAGACGTTTCTTTGGTTCTATTAACGCTAATTGGACATCATTATCAATGAAATACAACAACTTTTCTGTTTATGCGATTTCATCCAGTGGATTTACCGACGATGCTACAGACTACGTTAATAATCCAAAAAATTCAATACCTTTATTCGGATATGATAATGAAGATGGCGAAGATGCTTATTATGAATATTCTAGTTCCATTTGTCTCATTGAAGAACAACAAACAAACAACACTACGCAACTAAACCCGTTTAAATTAATAACTAATCCCGAGTTGTCAGAACTAGAAAAGAATAGAACTTAAGAATCTCTATGGCGTATTAAATTTATGGTAAAATCCCGAAACAGGGTACAGCGTAAATCTTCAAAACCAAATTCATTATCACGCACTAGTTACATTATTGCTTTGAAAACTTTAGAATGGCTTGAACATCTTAAACAACATCGTAAATCCCTTCCTTCTAGAAACTATCTTCGAACTAATCTTGATAAAAATCCACTCGATCCTGAAGGTGAAAGAGACTGGGAAGGAGCAGATATTGATAGTCGTACATTTAATTCAGTACTCGAAATCCTGAAAAGCAACAATTACATCAAAATTGAGAAAGATTCAATACTGTTCGGCGGCAAAGACGATATCTCTATCACAGATTTAGGTTCCAAACAACTCACTTCTTTAGAAATTCGAAAGTTCATTGAAATCTTCAAACAGTTTACAGTATGATTTTGAGAATTAATTAAAATTATTCTAACAGGCTTAATATAGATAATTTACGCGATAGATAACATCCCTATGCTTGTCAATAGACTGTTAAACATGAGCAAAACTTCTGCAATATTCTATTTACTATTGGGAATTACACTATTTCTGATAATCTATCCCGTATCTTTCTTGATTTTCGGAAGTTTTTGGAGCGGCAATCCAGGAGGAGCTGGAGAACTAACACTGGATAACTATGTAATTGTTTTTTCCGATCCAAAGACCCTTGAACTATTGGTGAATTCCTTGGCCTATGCATTGGGAAGCGCACTGCTTGGCGTATCTGTCGCAACAGTGCTTGCATTTATTACAACAAGAACAAACGCGCCACTGCGCAAATATTTTATCTTCATACCGATACTTCCTATCATCCTTCCCGGCATGGTGGATAATTTAGCTTGGATCTATCTTTTCAGCCCGAATTCCGGACTTGCAAATACATGGTGGCGAAACCTAACCGGTTTTGCTGATCCACTATTCAACATCTACTCTATGACAGGGATGATTTGGGTCATGGGCATCAGCCTTGTACCACTTGCATACCTTGTCATCTCCGCCGCGTTCCAGACAATGGATCCATCACTCGAGGAGACAGCTAGAATTTCCGGCTCGTCATTATTTTCTATATTCAGAAAGATTACAATTCCATTGATGCTCCCTGCAATACTTTCCGTTTATCTTCTTACATTCATTCTTGCATTCGAATCATTCGAAACCCCTGCAATGATAGGTCTTCCCGCGGGAATAGACGTCTTCATGTCGCAAATCTATCAATCGGTAGTCTGGGCTATACCGCCAAGCTACGGACTCGGAACTGCATATGCAAGTATAATTCTGGTCATTACCATGACTGCAGTCTTTCTCTACAGGAAAGCTACTTCTCGTCAGGAGAAGTTCCAAGTCATTACAGGCAAGGGATACCAGCCAGGCATTCTCGACCTTGGAAAGTGGAAATGGGCAGGTACTGCAGTACTTTGCTTCTATGTATTTGTGCATATCGTGGTTGTTTTTGGTATGGTACTAATTTTGTCATTCCAGACATATTGGGACCCCAATAATTTGTTTGGCTCCAACCTGACTCTGAGAAACTATGAAACAGTTATTAGTCAAAGAAGAATTGTTTCAAGTTTAATTAACAGCGGTGTAGTTTCAATAGTTTCTGCCACAATCGTTGTAATAATTGCTGCAATTCTCACCTACATATCCCGACGCAAAAACATTCGTGGTGGAGGACTGCTCGAAGGATTCGGAACGCTTCCTTTAGCGTTTCCTGGGTTCATTTTAGGACTTGGGTTGCTTTGGACGTTCCTTACAATACCAATTGGAGTTTACGGAACGGTGTTTGTATTGATGCTAGCATTCCTGGTAAAGTACATGCCGCAAGGAATCAGATTTGCAACCGGCGCACTTATTCAGATACAAGACGATCTTGAAGAATCATCTTCCATCACAGGGGCAGAATGGACCTACACAGTACGAAAAATAATACTGCCTTTGCTAAAACCAGCTCTTATATCTGCCTGGATATACATCTTCGTCCTCACATTCAGAGAACTGAGTTCAATTATATTCCTCGTAACTCCGAACAACCAGGTAATATCTGCAATTCTTTGGGATCTCTTCGTAAACGGCTCTGTAGAGCTGCTAGCTGCAACCTCTATGTTACTGACATTATTTTTGTGGATTGTAGTAATCGCAGCTACGATAATATTCAAAGTACGCTTCAGATAGACATCAAACATTTCCAAAGAATTAATTTCCTGTAATTATTCAATTCAACAGCACAGTTTCAGATTTCTTCATCAATTCCAAGCTTCTTTGTTCACTATCGCTTTCCACATAGATCCTGCATTTCGGTTCTGTTCCTGATGCCCTGAATAACACCCAACTGTCCGAATAAATTAATCTCAAACCATCAATTTCCTGAATCTCCAAGGGCTCTCCCAATGTCTTCAGTGCCTTTTCCTTGAGTAAACCAGAATCGAACGCCTCAAGAAAAATATTATTCTGCAGGTACGATTTCTTTGGAACATCATCAATCATGTCCTGTATGTCAAGATTATTGACCGACATATGATTCACCAATTTTATTGCAGCATACATTCCGTCTTCCCACATCCCCCAGTCCGAGTCAATGACCTTGCTCGGTTCTGTTGCATATATTCCAGATAATTTATCCAATGTGATGAATGTTTTGCCGAGACGAGCTCTAGATACATTACAAGAATATGACTGTGCAAGTTCTTCAAGAGCTGTTGATGAATTTATAGAAATAACTACGTCTCCTTTTCTTTCTTGTATGATTATCGATAACAGCAAATACGAAAAGATATAGTCTGGAACAATTCCCTCCTTCGTTATTATAACAAGACGATCCCCGTCACCATCATGCACAAATGCAAAATCCACATCGCTATTCTTCACCAGGTTTGTAGTTACAGAAAGATTTTCCTTAATTGGTTCAGGATTATGTCCATGAAACAAATGACTTGGATGCGAGTTAATGGAAATAACTTTATGCCCCATCTTTGATAGAAGCAACGGCGTAAAGTCACCAGTAACACCGTTTGCACAATCTACTAAAATCTTGAATTTCTTTTTTCCTGAATCGAATCTCTTCATAATATCTAATGAATAATCTACCTTTATTCCTTCATCAAAAGTAATTCTTCCAAATTTATCAGGATGGAATTTGTACTCTGAACTATAATTCTGCAACATCTGTTCTGTTTTTTCATCTATTGCAATTCCATTTGAATCAAATATTTTTATTCCACAATAATTTGGTGGGTTGTGCGACGCAGTAACAGAAAAACCTAAATCAAAATCTCCTTTTCTAGTCGCGTATGCCACCAACGGCGTTGGCGCAAAACCAATCTGATTTACCTTATTCTCATGATAACTCAATCCAGACGTCAGTATGTTTGCAAATAATATGCACGATCTTCTGGAATCATGACCAACTAGAAACTTTGAACCCAAGTCACTCAGTGAAATTGATTCAATCAGTTTCATTACCATGTTCGTGTCTATCTCTTCCTGAAACAAACCCCTTATACCCGACGTACCAAATCTCAAATTATTATTCATTTTTAGTAATGTTAATTAGATTAATTAAGATAGATGTGTTTAGGAAGATGCCAAAAATACCAATTTTCTGGATAGCCGTTATTGCCATAATAGCTGGTGTAGCATACACCATTAGTAATGATTCTCTAATAACAGGAAATACTGTATTAGATGACGGACCGATTTTTGATCAGGATTTTGGAAATCTTAATTCCGACGATCAAGGAGTAACAAGTTTTGATGAAATAGACGACATGGCACATGTTCCACCTTCACCAGGTCCACTTGTTCCACCAAACGTCGCCAAAGAAATAATGACTTGGATTGATATTAGAAAAACAAACATCTGGATAGAGGATGAATGGCTGTGGATAAAAATTACTGTTGTAAATCCTCCACCATCAAACCTAGCTAGATCAATTCCTGTTCCACAAGGGGCATTGTTCCAACTCACAGACGAATTACTAACATGGAGAGTGAGAATTGATCATAATAACGATAATGTAACAGATTATACAATTGATGCCGTGTGGAATCCTACTGGAGTAAACATTAATCAAGACGGAACGCCAAAAGATGATATGTCTGGCGGATATTTCAGGGATGCCGGCCTACCTGGCCAAGACAATCGTTATCAAATTGGAAAGGATGAATTCCCAGGTCTTATAGGCAGCAATGAAAACAGTTTACTGACTGGCTTTCCATTAGCACTCTTGCCTGAACTTGGAACTGAATTTGAAGTTGCTGTCTGCGTTAACTATACAGGGGACCATGAGATACTTGATGACTTTATAATTTCAGCATATGACTGCGACCCAGATATCTTTCCACCAGGCGCTGAATGGATACAAGTTAAACTCTAATCACTTTACTAAAGTAATTCCTAATGCATATACTGCTAATATTACTAAAAACGTAGATACTCCGCCTATCTTTGCTATGTTAAATAAACGGTCCAACCCAACAGAATAATCGTCCAATAAAGCAGCGCCAAAAACTTTATACGAATTTTTATTTCTTTTCACTACAAAATTTGATTTTATCATCGATTTTTCCGCCTCTATTCTTAACGTCTTGATAACTTTGCTGATTTCTTTTACGGAAGACTCTCCTCCGAACGGAGTATACCCTATCGAATTCATCACTTTTGCAGCGTTAAAATGGGTATCTGTCGTACAAATGTCAATTACGTCATCAATTTCACTAAGCACTTCGTCTCTAAAACCCAATGCAACATTATTTGCGTCTACCGAAACTATTCCATGCATCTTGTTATTGATCTCGAACAAAACCATACCTATGCCTGCAGGACCCACATCTTCCTTTAGTTTTATGCCTAGTCTATTTGAATGGGAATATCCCATCTTAAATGTCATTTGCGTGTTGAATCTAATCTTTCGCAATATGTCCTTCGCTGCTTGTATGATATCTTCACAATCTTCCCTTACCGGTGTAACACCAATTGAATTATGCGCATCAATCAATATTGATCCATTAAAACCGATTGACTCTGCAGCTTTGTTTATTTCCTCTCTGACAAATATCGGGAAATCTTCCATTCCATACGGAGCCAAAGTTAATATTAACATTGCATAATCACCAAACGCTAATCCGCTAACTGTTGCCCTTCCTATACTTCTTGATTTTGGTTCTGTACATGTACTTCCATCAGATATTGATTGCAAGTTATTCATCTCCGTAAGATATGTATCAACTACTGCTTTCGAAGCTAAATTATGTTCATGTCCAGAAATTCCGTGGAAAACCAAAGATTTTAGATTATTCCTGTCCGACCATCTCCATAATTCAAACGGCAAGTTACTACTACCTATAGGGTAGAACGGTCCTGGATGAACCTCTGGAACTATTATTGCTCTTCTCTTTGTTGGTGTATCTTTCTCATCAGAGAATTCAATCACTGATGTAACGATCTCTTTTTCCAAACTAAAAGTTTCAATTAACTCTTCGATTACTTTAGGACGTTCTGCAACCCATGCCTGTAAAAAACCTTGAAAAATAACTAACGGTGAATTTTTTATTATTCGTCCACCTGTTTTACTTAATAAAATTAGATAACCCACACAAATAATTGGTATAACCATCGTTAATGAAAACGCTAAAGCTTCTTCTGTCAATAATAATGAAAACTGTTCTATTGGAAATAATACACCAGTCTGTGCAAAAGGAATTATTGCAAATAATAACATTGGTTGTATAAACGAAACCAAAGTACCTACACTGATTCTATTGAAAAATACTGATCCTAAAATTATTATTCTTATTGAAATTGCAGTTGACAAACCCATTACAACCATTAAATAAAATATCTGTGGTTCTTGTGATATTGAATATTGATATAATCCAAATGCTGAAAGAATCGCCCATGATGTATTTGGAACAATCGACATTGCTAGCAATCTACGGACAGAAGCAAACGCATGTCGTAATAATATTAAACGTTCTAAAATAATTGAAAATAAAAATGCAGCAAAAAATATTGCCGTTGCTTCGTATCTTTGTGACATTATAGCGTTTGAAAATATACCTTGAATTAATATTATTGATAATGAAGTTGCAGATGCAATAACTAACGAAACAAAAAACGAAGGTAATGTAAATAAAAGTCTGAATTTTCTTTGTAATTTAAAAGTAGATTCCATATTTATTCAGGGTTTTCTATATTATTGGAAAAACTCGTAATGCAATAGATATGATAATTATTGCAAGTGCCCCGCCCATGACTATGATTGGCGAAATCTTAATCCCTTTACTATCATCCCCGAAGAATGTCAGTAAACCTGCTTGTGATGCAGGCATTTGACCTGATTTGTCTTTCTTGCCCTTTTTTGCACTCATTATATTGTTTCAAACTTTGTTCAATTTAAATCTGGCTGTAGATTCTATGCGGGAGGTGGGATTTGAACCCACGAACTTCTAAAAGACGAGGATTTTCAAACGAATACCTGAACCTCGCACCGTTGACCGGGCTGGGCGACTCCCGCATACAAAAAATAACAATGTAATCCTTAAGAAACTTTAAGAAAAATACAAAAAAAACTAATTACACTTTGATTTAAAGATTGTTATTTTTTATTGAAATTAGATTCTTTATATACAGAATAATTTATAAAAACTTTGGGGAAATAAATTGGCAACAAAACGTAAAGCAGCTAAACGCAAAGCAGCTCCAAAGCGTAAGGTAGCAGCAAATAAGAAAGCAGCTCCAAGACGCAAAGCAGCTAAACGTAAAGCAGCACCAAATCGCAAAGCCACCAAGAAAAAAGCAGCTCCAAGACGCAAAGCAGCAGCAAATAAGAAAGCAGCTCCAAAGCGTAAGGCAGCAAAGCGTAAAGCAGCTCCAAAGCGTAAGGCAGCTCCAAAGAAGAAAGCAGCTCCAAGACGCAAAGCAGCAGCAAATAAGAAAGCAGCTCCAAAGCGTAAGGCAGCTCCAAAGAAGAAAGCAGCACCAAAACGCAAAGCAGCTAAACGCAACGCTCCTAAACGAAAAGCAGCTAAACGCAAACGTTAGTTTAATCTATACATTAAATTAATTATCGTGTTTCTTGGTAGGATTCTAAATTTTTTTATTTTTTTTTAATTATTCTGACTTAGACTTCTTTATGAACGAATGAACTGATTTATCTAAACTTACTAATGCGGCTTCAAATAACGCTTCCGTTAATGTTGGATGTGGATGAATTGAACTTTCTATATCTTCAATTTTCATTCCAATATTTAACCCCAATACTCCTTCACTGATCAATTCTGACGCATTTTTCCCCACTATATGAACTCCTAAAACCTTATGAGTACTGTTATCCACGACTACTTTCGCAAATCCTTTACCATCATCTGATGTCAATGCTCTGGCATTTGCTGCAAATTGAAATTTTCCCACACGAATATCATATTTCTGTTCCAATGCACTCTCTTCAGTCAATCCCACCGACGCTATTTCAGGTTCAGTATAAACTGCATAAGGAATATTCTTTATTTGTATATTTGCTGGAATTTTTGCAATATGATAAGCAAGTTTTCGTCCCTGCATGTATGCTTTATGAGCTAACCATGGAGGCCCTACTACATCTCCAATTGCAAATACATTTGAAACATTTGTCTGCATTTTATCATCTACTTGTATGAATCCATTACTATTGAATTTTATACCAATTTCTTCTAGTCCTAACTTCTCAACATTCGCGCGTCTACCAACTGCCACTAATACTTTCTCAAACTTTTCATTCGATACATTGTCATTATTTTTTATACTCACAACAACTTCAGATTCTTTACTGATCTCTGTAATTCTTGAATTCAACAAAACCTTTATTCCAATTTCATCTGCTGATCTCTCAATAACATTTACTAAATCTTGTTCAATATCAGGCAAAAGTTTGTCAGTTATTTCTATAATTGTTACCTGTGTTCCAAATTTTGCCAATGCGGTTCCTAATTCTAATCCTATGGCTCCACCTCCAACTATTAACATTGATTTTGGAACTTTATTTAAATCCAATACATCCTTTGCCGAAATAATTTGATTACCGTCAAATCTTAAATCTTCTAAATCTTTTGCACGCGAACCCGTTGCAATTATTATATATTCTGTAGAAATTTCTTTCTTATTCTCTCCATTTATGACCTCAACTAAATTTGGGTTTCTTATTTTAGCGGTTCCAAAAACAATTTCAACTCCATAATTTTTACATAATAGATCTATGCCCCCCCTTAATTTTTTTGTAATAGAATTCTTCCACGTCTGAAATGTCTCTAAATCTATTTTTACTGATTCGAATTCTATTCCCTGTGTGGATAAATCAGACATTTTATGATACATATCACTCGTATTGATCATAGTTTTCGATGGTATACATCCATAATTCAAACATTCTCCACCAAGTTTATCATTCTCAATTAATGCTACTTTCTGACCTAACTGTGATAATTTTATAGCAGTTAGATAACCTCCTGGACCTGCCCCTATCACAACAACTTGAAATTCAGTCAATTCTCACACATCTAGTTTTTATCAATATAACTATATGAATAAATCGAATATACCAATACAATTGCTGATATTAGTACAAATAAAAACTGATTTACACTCAATTCACTATTCCAATTCTGCTCATTATTATCTAATGTTTCAATAGCAATTCCATCTTCTAAAATAATTCTTTTGACATATTGTTTCCCAGTTAATGGATTAAGATAATTCTCTACAGGAGCAAAGTTGTCCTCCAAAATTTTGTAAGAATTAAATTCTAAAGTTCCTTTGTACTCTTTTTCTATTTCTTCTGATAAATCTACTTCAATATTCTCTTGACGTGATAATAACTCAAATTTTGTAACTCTACTTTCTTTATTTTGAGCAACTACAATTATATTCTGTATTATTTTTTCTTGTTCTGATACAACAGGATATATATGAATATTCGAATAAACACTATCCATCGTTTTTAATTCAGATAAAAACAAAGTTGCTGAATCACCATCTATTGAAGTAATGATGTTAGAAATCAATACGCCATCATCTGTCAAATGATCTGATACTAGTTGATGAAATTCTCTTGTCATTAAATGAAAAGGAACATAAGTTTTATCATATGCATCCAGTACAATGATATCGTATTTCTTATCTGTTTTTCTAAGAAAAATTCGACCATCATCTGTAGTTATTTCAAGACGTTCATCTTGTAGAACAAAAAAGAACTCTTCTCCTGCACTAACAACATCTTTATCAATCTCAACGACATCAATATTCATTTCCGGATAATCCGCATGAAACTTCTTTGGCGCGGAAAAACCCCCACCTCCAATAAACAAAACGTTTTGTGCATCATTTGTGAATAATAACCCTAAATGAAAATATTTAGTATATTCATACACTATTCTATGCCTATCATCTAGATCCATTGCACTGTGGAAATTATTATCCAAAATTAATGTTCGTATATTGGTTACCGAATCATCATGTACTAGTAATCTATGATATTGCGTGTCTTTTTCAAATACTATTCCTGCTAACGGTGCCTGTACAAATATTGCAGAATACATTGATATACAAATTAAAATTATTGCAATTACTTTGATTTGCTTAGAAATTCCCATGATTGCAGATATTATTAAAATTACACTGATCGAATATAATATTATATCAACACCTACTATTGGAACAAGAATAAATGTTGTTACAAATGTCCCAAAAATACTTCCTACAGTTGATAATGAATATAAATTTCCTGCTGTTTGTCCAATTGTCTTCATCGATTTTGTACTTAATTTTATTGCAAAAGGAGTTACTGCACCTAACAAAAAAGTAGGAACTAATAAAAACACGATACTAAAAATTAATGGCCCATATATTTCACCTATTTTAAATAATAAAATAATCTTGAAAATTTCTGCTGCTAATAACGTAGAAAGTAATGTATAACTTCCTGCGATAAAGATTAATAAAGAAAATATTTGATACGAAGCTTTTTGATCAGATTTTTTTCCTCCATAAGCATATCCCGCACTTAATCCAGTTAATGTAATGCCGATTAAACTACCCCATACAAACAATGTGTTCCCAAAATATGGAGATATTAACCTACTTCCAAGTAATTCCAAGCCCATTACAGATGCGCCGGATATGAACACTTGGAACCGCAATAAATAGAAAAAATATTTACTATTTACTATATCATTTGACATTACTATTCATCTCTTAATCTAACTTGAAAAATCTTTATTTACGCCTACTGGAACAAAGTGGACAGTCTTTTATGGTATGATTATTCTCCAATTCTTGATGTAAATCATATATTATTCCTTGTTCACGAATAAACTTCAATGCAACTTCAAACTTCTCACCCACAATAATCTCACTACTTTCATTCATAATGGCATCAGCTATTTGTTCTGAATATGTTTGAATACGATTTGTGATCAAATACAATTCAATATTTCCCCTACTACGGTTCATATAATTACTGATTGTTGCCTGTGTAATACCCATCTTCTTTGCAGATTGTTGCTGCGTTAATCCATATTTATCAATCAATATTTTTGCTACGGTTGTACGTAGAAAAGGAATTACTGCTTGAGCCTCAACCTCACTATGAAGAAGCATAGATATCTTGTATTTTTATACTATTTATAGAATCTGATAAAAAAATAACTGTAATACTATAACAATTAAATAACTTTCTCCTTTCATCATATCAGGGGCGCGTCGTCTAGCCAGAGTTGACTAAACTCCTAGAATGGTTTAGGACATCGCCTTGACATGGCGAAGGTCCCCGGTTCAAATCCGGGCGTGCCCACTATTTATTATAAGATGAAATAACATCCATAAACTTTCTTAATTTTTGTTTAATATCTTCTGATTCATATCTTAACAACCCGATAAAATATTCACAACCAACTAATTCAAATTCATCGACTACTTTGTTTACATCATAAGATTCCATGTCTCTGTGATCATAATAAGTTAAACAAATATTTTTTTTCGAAATTTCTTTAATATATTTTACACGCTCTGAATAATCTTTGGACGATATTCCTACAGGTATCCATGCCGATCCATACTCGGTCATTAATTTTAACATTTTATTTCCAGTTGTACCAAACCATAATTCTGGAAATGGTTTCTGAATGGGCTTTGGCTGTAAAATCGCATTCTTAATCTTATAATATTTTCCACTAAAATTTACTATCTCTCCTGTCCAAAGTTTTTTCATAATTTCTAATCCTTCCACAGTTTTTTCATAACGAACTTTCGAATCATCCCATGTACTATATGCATCAAATTCTGGTTTGTGCCATCCTGCACCTACTCCTAGGATGACTCTACCGTCTGAAATGTTATCAACGGATGAAACAACCTTTGCTAATTGTTGTGGTGGCCGAAAAGGAATGGGTGTTACACATGTTCCAATTTTTATTTTTGTTGTGTTCGCAGCTATAAATGATAACAATATCCATGCATCTATCGTGTTGTTGCTCTCAATACCATACTTTTCTGGAAGCATATAATGATCCCACACCAATAAAGAAGAAATTCCTGCTTCTTCAATCAAAGGTAGTATCTCTAGTAATTTATTCTTCCAATTCTTACCAATTGTAACGGGAATGGATAATCCAAATTTCAGTTTACTACACGCTCATATTAACCCAAATATGGATCCCTTTTTTTTAAAATAATTCTGATGATGGTCTTCTGCTTTATAATATTCTTTTATGGGCTGCACCTCAGTTACTATTGAATCATGAAACTTTCCTGATTTACCCATCTTAATCATTGAATCTCTTGCTAAATTTTCTTGTTCGTCATTAAAATAATATATAACAGAACGATATTGATGGCCGATATCAGGACCTTGCCTATCTTTTGTAGTTGGATCGTGACACGCCCAAAACACACTCAATAACTCTGAATATGTTACAACCTTCTGATCATAATCTATTTCAACTACTTCTGCATGGCCTGTGTTACCGGTACATACTTGTTCATAACTCGGGCTATTAGTATCTCCTCCAGAATAACCTACCGAGGTCGACAATACACCTTTTACTTTGTTAAACCTGTCTTGAATATGCCAAAAACAACCTGCTCCAAAAACCGCTTTTTCCAAATTATCACTTGTTATTTTCTCGTATTTCCATCATATAATTTATTCGAAATATTTTCAATTAAATTTAGAACTATACAAAAATATAAAAGAAGTAATACGGCGATATAATTGATAATAATGGGATATGATCCCTCTACTTACGAAAGAGCACCTGAAAATGAAGAAAACACTTTAAATAGTACACAGAACACCGACGAGTCTAGCACAATATCTCCGAAGATTGTTTTTGCCGTTGTTGGTTTGCTGATCGGCATAGCACTTGGATATGGCGCCGCACAATTATTTACAGATAACTCAGAGCCTGTTCCTATTGAAATTCCTATCGATAAATCAAATAATGACAAATTAAGTAAATTACAAACTAATCTCGATCAAGCAAATTCCGAAATTCTTATTCTTAAAGGCAGATTGACTAGTTTTGATGAAACTAAAGATTTACTTGCCAAAACACAGAACAATCTCGACGAAATTAACAGAGAACTTCTAAAAAGTACAAATAAATTTAATACTTATGAAAAAACCATTGAAGATTTACAGAATGAACTCATAGATATTCAAGCAGATCTTACAAATGCAAACGAAAGAATAAATGAATTATTAACCGTAGAAAGCCCACCAGCTAACCCTGCTATGCCAATGGATCCTGAACCTCCAGCAGCAGACCCTGCACCAGATCCTGAACCTGCAGCAGCAATAGATGAAAAAATCGCATTGGGTGAAATAACATTAGTATACGGTACCTCATTAATTCCTATTCTTGATCCAACTCCAATTGGCGAATCTATTACTATTGAGACAGAAATCACAAATATTTCTGATGAAAGAATAACCACTTCTTGGCTTGCTACTATCACAGATGTCGATACTGGCGAATTTATTACTGAAATCTTTGTATTTAATATACAAGTCGACGCAGGAAAATCGGCAACACTTGGCAATAGCTGGACTCCTACCTATGCCGGACAATTTAAAATTGAAGTAGTCGCAGTTGATAATCTCGCAGATAAAAATCCGCTCTCCCTAACTCAAAGCAAAGTTATTACAGTAGGATAAATTATCTAAATAATAATGAATATAATCACCAAAGAGATTACAATTAAAACAAAACATGAGAATCAGATGATTGATTTATCTGACAATATAAACTCAGAAATTAAATCTTCTGGACTTGAAACAGGTATAGTGACTATATTTACTCGACATTCTACAGGTGCTATTACAACAATTGAATATGAACCCGGCTTAGAGAAAGACTTTCCCGCAATGCTAAAAAGAATTGCCCCTGATGATATTTTCTATGAACATGAAAATACCTGGCATGACGGAAACGGACGATCACATGTAAAAGCTTCATTGATAGGCTCTAGTATTACTGTTCCGTTCAAAGATCAAAAATTACTTCTCGGCCAATGGCAACATGTTATATTTCTTGAATGCAATATTGAGGGCAGAGATAGACAAATTGTTTTTCAAATGATTGGAAACTGATAAACTATTTCTGAAAATTCTTTGCTAATTTTTTTGCAGCTTCTTCAGGTAAAATTTTATTCACTTGAATATTGGAAGATATTTCTAACCCCGTCTTTGTTTCTATTCTCGGATAAATCTCAATATGCCAATGAATCTGTTTCGATGTTTTCTTTTCTGGTGAAGAATGTATAACTAAATTAAATGCAACTATTCCTAAAGTTTTAGTCAACGATTCTATGCTTTTATGAATTACTTCTGATAGATCCGATATTCCTTTCTGAGTAAATTTTACAAAACTAACATCATGCTGACGTGGAAATATCCAATATTCATAAGGGTGTTTAGACGCCCAAGGCGCAAACATGACAAAATTCTCCGTTTTCCCTATAATACGTTTACTAGATTCTTCCTCTTTTACTATAACGCACATTGGACAAATGCCTTTCTCTCTTAGTGGTTTCTTCATAAATTCTGCTTCAACTTCAATTACCGGTGGAACAGTAGGTAAACTTACAATTTGTAAATGCGGATGTTCAATCTCTGCACCTGCTTCCACTCCATGGTTCATATACACTGCTACATATGAAACATGTTTTTGCGAATACAACCAACGTGACTTGTCCTGTACTGTAGTTAGAATATTTGTCCATTGTTCACTATCTATTTCCGATAAATCAATTGTATGTTTCTGACTCAACACTACAACATAATGATATCCTATTGCTGGTTCACTGTACTGTGGATAATCACTAAATATTCTCTCCTCATCAGGACTAACAATCGCGTCTTTGTTTAAAAACACCCTTACCGTCCAATCCTTTACAAAACTCTCATCCTCATCTGCTAATTTTGCTAATGCACCTTCCTTTGAAATTAATATCAAATCTGCAGGGCCAGTTATGTGTTCGTTTCCAGGACAATATGGACAGTCTTTCTTTTTTACAACTTTCTTTAACTTCTTGATTTTATCGAGCTTCTCATTAGTAAATAAAACAAAACTCTCAGAAAAATAGTCTTTTCGTACTTTTGACAAATTATCTCACCAATACTAACACGATTATATTGTGTTTATCATCCTAGTTATTGGTTTGATCGCTCTTTTTGCAATTTCTTCAGGAACTTTTACTTCATAAATTTCTTCATTTATAGATCTGTATAATTTCTCCAGTGTAATCATCTTCATATATTCACATACTGCATCATCTTTAACAGGATGAAATTTTTTCTCTGGATTTTGTTTCTGTAATTGATGCAAAATTCCTGTTTCTGTTGCTACTACAAATTCCTTCGCACTAGATTGATTTGCATATTTTATCATTCCATCTGTTGATAATATTTTTGTATTGTCATTTTTTATGTTTCCTTCAGATAATTCATACAGTATGTTAGAAACACAACCACATTCTGGATGAACAAGAAAATCGGCATCTGGAAGATCATTCTTCATTGTATTAATCTCATTTGCTGTCAGTTTTGCATGTACATGACATTCACCTGGCCAAATATGCATTTTCCTTCCCGTCATATTCTCAATATATGCACCAAGAAATAAATCTGGTAAAAATAAAATCTCTTTGTTCTGAGGAATTTCTTTAACCACTTTCACTGCATTTGATGACGTACAACAATAATCGCTTTCTGCTTTAATCGCCGCAGAAGTATTTATGTATGAAACGACTACCGCGTTTGGGTGTTTATCTTTCCATTCACGTAATTGTTGAACATTAATTGTGTCTGCCAATGAGCAACCTGCCTTTAAATCAGGAATTACTACTTTCTTGTTAGGAGCTAAAATCGAAGCCGTTTCAGCCATGAAAGTCACACCACAAAATACAATCAAATCTTTGTCCGACTTTAAAGCTTGTAATGAGAGATTAAGCGAATCTCCAACTACATCCGCCAAGTCCTGTATCTCTGGTATCTGATAATTGTGCGATAAAATCAGAGCATTCTTTTCTTCCCTTAACTCATTAATTGCCTCTCGAAAATTAATTTCTGATGTATTTATTTGTGTTATAATCATTCACCTTTTATTTATTTATACCAATATGAAGCAATGATTCGCTTGTTTTATATTTTGTGTGTACTTTTGTAATAGAGGATACCTTGGATTCAGAAATAGAACGATTTCTCAACGAAGATATATCTAATGGAGATATAACCTCTGATTTATTCATAGATGCAACATCAATCTCTAACGCCGAAATTCTTAGTCGTGAACCTGGAATTCTTTCTGGACGTAGTGAAATAACCCAAATATTTAATCACTTTAATATTGAATCCAATTGGTTATTTCAGGACGGAAATTCCTTCAGTGATAATTCTCAAATAGTAAAATTAAATGGATTGTCAAAATCAATTTTATTATCTGAACGCGTTTCATTAAATCTTCTTGGACATATGAGTGGTATTGCCACTAGTACTAATAATGCAGTAAAAATTACGAAACAAATTAGCCCACATACAAATATTTCTGCTACTAGAAAAACACTACCTGGACTTCGAAAATACGAAAAATATTCTGTTATAGTTGGCGGAGGCCTTCCACATAGATACGATCTCAATGAAATGATTCTCATTAAAGATAATCATTCTAAATTAATTAATAATCTACAAAAAAGTATTAGCTCAGTTCGAAATCAGATTGGTTCAAGTAAAAAAATTGAACTTGAAGTTGACTCTTTGGAATCTGCTATGAAAGCAATTAATCTCGATATTGATATTATATTACTTGATAATATGCAACCTGAAGATATTCTAAAATTTATGAATAAAATAAAATCAATTTCACAAAAAATCCCACTCACTGAAGCTTCTGGCGGTATTACTATGTCTAATCTCCAAAATTACGCATCAACTGGCGTAGATATTATATCGATGGGTGCACTTACCCATTCAAGTAAATCTATTAATTTTTCGCTTCAAATTATTTAGCTTTTAATTCCAATTGCCTCTACACGATTTTTTATTATTACAACTAATGCTGATCCAAGTATTCCAACTGCAAGAAAAGTTCCTATAAACAAATAACCTATTCCCACGATCAGAGTAGATCCAAGTAAATATGAAAGATATGTTCCTACAATCACAGAAACAATAACAATCTGACAACCAATACCGACTATAAACGGCACTTTGTTACTTCCGCATATCTTCCATGCTACAAATGTTGCAATAAAATTCGTAACAGTGCCTCCTAAAATATCAATAGGACCTAAATTTACTGGATTCAATATATTTGCTATAAATGTACCTAACGACAAACCAATTACTGCTGGCATTCCAAACACAATGGAAAGTGGTAATAGTGCATCGGCAATTCTTACTTGAATTAGTCCATAACTAAAAGGAGCTAAAAAAACTACTCCAATTGCATACAATGCTGCAAATATTGATATTAATGCTATTTGTTTTGAATCCATTTTTACATCTCTTACCGGGGTTTCTATAGCGGAACGGACGAGATGTCCCATTCACCCGCTTAATTTATAAAAATTTTTCCGATATAAAAGTCTATTATCTATCGTCAATTCTTGGTGCAAGATAAAAATTAATGTATCCGCCTACTTCACCCAATCTAAATTCAATTTTAAATGGCATTTTATTAGAATATTCAATGCTAATTGTTTCAGCTGTGGTTCCTATTGCTTTTAGAATACTTAACAAATACTGTAAGCTATAAGTTGCCTTACTTTCTACTTTTGAACTTATTTCGGATACTCCCTCGTCTGATTTATTTAATATAATTTCTGCCTTTCCTGCGTCTCCATTTCCAATGAACTTTATTTCGTCATTATTAGTTTCAATGGTAATATGATCTGCTACTGCTCCTACGTCATTTAATGTATCTTCAAAAACTCCTTTATCTATTACAATCTTAGAATCTAATGCTAATTTTGGTACTTGTTGTGGGCTCTGAGAACTCTCAATTAAACGAATTTGAAACTCTCTTTTACGACCATTCTCTAATTTAACAATTAAATATTCGTCATCTTCTGCAGATATAGATATACTATTATTTTGTTTTGCTCTCTTTATCAATTTAGACAATTCCTCAATTCTCAAAGTCAACTTGAATTCTTTGTCACATTCGTATTTTTCAAATGATGCATTTGGCCAATTTAAATCAATCATAGCAACATGTGATGGATCCATTCCTCTAAATTGTATCCCTTCCGCATTTGCTTCAAAACTAGGTTCTTCAACTATAGTGGAAACTACATTCATTATCAATTTCCATTCGGCAGGTGATTTGGTTTTTGCAACAAAACTCATAGCATTCACTTAATATTTGTATCTATAAGTTATTAAGAATATTCTCTCCATGTGTGTTCACATTTAACACAACGGTAGAATCTAGTAGCAGGTTCGTCTCCACTTCTGGTTTGTCTCTGCCATGAATAAGCTTCTTCATTACCACATTTTGAACATGGTTCTTTCTCAATTGGTAATGATTGAATATCATTTTTTTCATCTTTAATTGTAATTTTATTATTCTCATCGAGTTGTTGTACAGATTTAATATCAGTATCCATTTCTTTACCACATTCAACACATGCAGAAATTCTTTTTCCTTCAGCATCTATCTTCGGTAAAATTCTACCACCACATGCTGTACAAAATTCCAATAATATTCACCTAGTTTTTAAACTATTTTTTTAATGATTTACTAAACTTCTCAAATATTTCATTGCTTGTTTGTACTGCATTATCGCTACTTGTAATTATCTGTGCCATTGCATCTTTTTTCTTTGTCTCAACTTGAACTTTAAAATTATTTACTAGGGGATGAGGTTTTACTGCTCCCGCAAACACTACTTCGTTATTTTCTAAAAGTTCTTTTCGTAAAATATAACCTATGGCTAAGTCTTCATCTGTTATTTCTAATGTCGCTCGATTGTCTTGTTTATCTATTTTTATTTCCATTTTATTCATTTTTTCCTACTCATTCCAACTATTCAAACCTTGTTATTTAACTTCGGATATGATCCTAGTACCTTAACCGTACTTCCAAGATTTATTAATCCTTCCACTGCTTTTTTACAGTTGTTGTCATCTATATGTCCTTCAAAATCTAGATAAAAATTATATTCCCATGCCTTTTTCCTGGTAAGTCTAGATTCAATTTTTGTTAAGTTAATATCTCCATTAGCAAATTCTTTCAAAGCCTTGTACAAAGCCCCCGAAACATCTCCTGCAGAAAATACTATAGACGTTTTATCATTTCCAGTGGATTTAGTTCGATTTTTAGACAAACAAAAGAATCTTGTAAAATTATCTTTATGATCCTGAATATTTTCATCAATTACATTCATTTCGTATATTTCTGCCGCTTCCTTACTCGCAATTGCCGCTGATCTTTTCATATTTTTTTCTTTAATCATTTTTACACTACCTGCCGTATCATAAGTAGCAATTGCATTACATCCCATTTTTTTCAAATAATTTTTACATTGACCTAAAGCTTGAGTATGAGAATATATCACATCAATATCCTCTTTCTTTGTGTTATGATGTGAAATTAAGCAATGATCCACCTTTACATTAATTTCGCCCACTACTGACAGATCCGATCTTAATAGTAACTCGTAAGATTCTATGACACTTCCTTCTATTGAATTCTCAATTGGCAGAATTACTAAATCGATTTGATCATTTTCTATAGCTAAAAATAAATCTGAAAAACTTCTGTATGACCTACTAGTTACTTCTGAAAAATATAATTGAACTGCTTTCTCACTATAAGCACCACTCTCACCTTGAAATCCAACCGTGGGAATATCTTTTTCCAAAATAATCTAATATACCTCAGTTAACCAATTCAAATATTTCTCATTATTGCCTGCAACAATATCTGCATAAGCCTGTCTTATTTTGTCAGTGATTTTACCTATTTTACCTGTTCCAATTTTTCTACTGTCAATTTCAACGATTGCAGTTACTTCTGCTGCCGTTCCAGTAAAGAATACTTCATCTGCTTGATAAAGTTCAATTCTTGAAATCTCCCTCTCTTTAATTTTCATACCCATGTCTCTAGCCATTTGAATAACCGAATCTCTTGTTATTCCTACTAGTATTGATGATGTAATAGGAGGTGTAGCTATTTCTCCATCTTTGACTACAAAAATATTTTCTCCTGTTCCTTCCGAAACCATTGAATTTTTACCTAATAAAATTGCATCATCAAAGCCTGCTCTTAAAGCATCTAACTTTGCAAGTACCGAATTCAAATAATTTCCACTTGCTTTCGCTTGAACTGGCATCGATTCATCAGAAATTCTTTTCCAATTTGATATACAAACTTTAATCTCATGATTTGAAAAGTATTTACCAAATGGAAATGCTGCGATTGATACATTTACAGGAAATCCAGTGAAATTTAATCCAATTCCACCATATCCTACGTAAACTAATGGTCTAATATAGCTCGACCGTTTCAATTGATTCTTTCTGAGTAATTCTAAAATATTTTGCTCTAATTCTGATTCAGAATATTTATGTTCCAACGGTAATATTTTACATGATTCAGATAAACGTGATATGTGTTCCTTTAATCTAAAAACACTTAAATTATCTTTAGAAGGATATGCCCTTATTCCTTCAAACACTGCTGTTCCATAATGAATTGCATGAGTTAAAATAGGAACCTTCGCATCTTCCCATTTTACAAACTCTCCATCCATCCACATATATTCAGTTTCTTCTATTGCCAAAAATCTCTCCCCCCGGTTAAATATAAAATTCTATAAAAACTTTGAAATTCCCTATCCTTGAAAGTCCGCTGCCAGTTTTTTGTATTTAAAGAAACCACAACTGACACATTTCACACCTTTTGGAACCTTGACTACTTTATCCGCGCACACATTACAAGTAGATCGTATTACTCCATCATCATCGTTATCATTTTTCACAATGATATGGATTATTCCATTAGTCAAACTAACTACTGTAGCACGAATGTAGTCATTTGTTCCCCAATTTGGCATTTTTGTTTTTGCCATTAAACCAACTAAAGAACCAAACGAAATCTTTCCATTAATCTTCTTAATTCTAAGCATTTTATCATTTTGAAGAACACCCTCAACCCGATCATTAGCCTGTGGTAATTCTGATGTGCTTCTTGGGCCTTCCACTTCAACTGATTTATTCTTATTATCAAATTTTGTCTTTCCAAAAACAGAAGCACGAATCTGCCCATCAATTATATGCGTGCCTTTTCCAGATTCATATTCTTCAATAACAGCTAATTCATCTCCTGGAATGACTCTTTCCTTACGTTTATTGCTATTTTCCATGTTTTATTTTAACTTTGAAAATATTTAAACCTCGTATTATAACCAATGCGGTTTAACAAGATAGTCATCAATTTCTTTTCCATCTAATAAGTCTAATAACGCTTCTGCCTGAGGAGACGATAATACTGGCTTATCGAAGGTATATCCGTCAATCGAAACTCTAGGGCACGAAGTCTGAATAAATGCATCAATTGACTTGAAATATGACATTCTCTCATTTGTAACTTCTCTCATTGCAATCAATTGCACTTCTTTTCCTCTTTCTTCTAATCTCCTTTTCACAGATAGTAACTTCTTTGTATCAAATTGACCTTCCTTTAGTCCTAATATAAGACCGAATTTCTCTGCATAACGAGCTTTTGAAATTGATAAAATTGCTTTCTTTTCCCGATCCTCTGCTACTCCCTTTACATCGATAATCTCTTCAGCATAAGGATCAATCATGAATGTAGGTTTTCCCGACGACAATGAAACTCCTATTCCGTGAAAATTACTATTTCCTAATACAACAAACGCATCTACACTTTCCTTAATGTAAAATGCAGGATAAAATTCACAACCAAATACTTGACCATCTTGCAGTTGTCCTCTTCCTTTTCCGATAATTACCCGAACTCCATTCTCTTCAAATTTCTTTTTTATTGAATCAATCTGATGTAAATACTGACTAAACGTTACCATTCCAATGACCTTAAATTTCTTTAGCGCATCGATTGATTTCTTTACTGCAGGCTCAAAATCAATATTGTCAAACGCATCTATCATTATGGTTCTATCTCCAAGTTTCTCAAACGAAATTGTATGACCAATATTGAAAGCTAATTCAGCTCCGATTCTTTTAGCTTCAAAATTTGTACTATCACAGCTACCATAACAAGAATCTCCCATTATGAAAACGTCTATATTGAACTCTTTCTTTATTCTTGATGATATGTCTTCTAGATATATCATCAAACCATCAGGGGCACTTATACACACACTTCTTGGTTTGTTTGAACGTATCTCTTCAAATATCTTATTCTCATCTATTTCAATCATTTTTCTTACTTAATCTCTATAATCCTTGTATTTGTAATTTTATTTTTCCTTAAAATTTAGTTTATTGACATAATTTTCTATAATATAATCCGCAAATGGCATACTGCAAGTCATTCCAGGAGAAACTGCATTTAGTATATGTATTGAATTTTCATGTTCTTTAACCACTAAATCATCAACTAATTTTCCATTATCATCAACCAATTGCGCACGTATTCCTGAATAACTCTTAATTAATTCATTTAATTCAATTTTAGGTACCAAGTCACACACTTTTTCTAATAATTTGGTTTTCATTAATGATTGTATAAACTCTTCTTCCACCCGTTTACGATTATTTTTCAACATCTTCCAAAATCCTCTGTAACTCAATATTTCCATCAATTCATTAAAATTAACATCTTTATTTCTGTAGGCCTCTTTTCCTGGTGCAAGAACTGCATTGGGACCTACAATTACTTTATTCTCAATAGTTTTCGTTAAATGAATCCCTAAAAATGGAAGATCTGGATCAGGAATAGGATATATCATCGAATTTACTATGTGAGATTTATTTTCTGGAAGTTCAAAATATTCTCCCCGGAACGGTATTATTTGATAATTTAATTTTAATCCCATTATTTTTGCTATATTGTCCGCATATACCCCTGCACAATTTATTACAAATTTTGCAGAAATTTCAGTCATTGATGTTGTTATAATAATCTTACTGTCTTTTGATTTAATAGATATAACTTTCTGATTGAGTAAGATTTTCACACCATTTTCTTTTGCTTCAAATCCTAATGACTTGACTAATCTCCTTGAATCAACTATACTTCCCATCGGAGAATACAGTGCAAACTTTCCATCCGTAAACGGTTCCATCTTCCTCAGTTCTATTTCATTAATTATTCTTCCGTCTTGAACATTATTTTCTTTACTTCGTTTTAGTAAAGCCTCTAAATTATTTTCATCTGTTTTAGTCTTACCAACAACAAGCGTTCCCGTTTTTTTGTATGGAATATTATTAACTACACAATAATTCTGTAGTTGTTTATTACCTTCTACACAAAATCTCGCTTTTAACGAATTCGGCCTGTAATAAAATCCACTATGTATCACGCCACTATTTCTACTACTTGCATGATAACCGACGGAACCCTCTTTTTCAACTATGGCAATCTTAACTTGAAATCTCTTGCTTAATCTATTAGCAAGCGCACTACCAATTACACCTGCTCCTATTATTACAATGTCATATTCAGATTCCTTCAGCATAAAAAAACAATTGTATTGACCTAATAAAAATAAATTATAAAATTCATAATTGATGGTAACTTGTATTACCATCAATTAAACGCGTCTCGGTTGTAACCCTCTTTCTGTTTTAAGTAGGATTCAGCTTAGCGGCCTACCTGAGTCTCAATCAGGCAATCATAAACTCTATTTGGCCTTGCTCCATATGGGACGACCGTTTCATTCCTAATCCTGGAACCTCAGATTTTCATCATCATTGTATTAACAGGTCTGGATATCGTTTCTGCTCCGTTGCCATCTATCTCTAGATATGTTTCTCAACATCATATTCCTGATAGGAGAGAGGAGTTTCCTCAGTATTACCGATACCTACACACCGACTCACAATATTCTATATGAACTATTTCTTGTTAAACTTATATTTTGACACATAGGTGTTGCCGTCTAAATAAAATCTCCATTCCTTTTCTACATCCATGGAAATTCCTATTCTTCCCGACGATAGTACCTTTTCCGTTCGTTTTTCCGAATCAACAATAAATAATTTTCCTTTCTTTGTCAAATCATAATTATTTAATTTTTTATTAATTTGTAATGCCTGTGAAAGTTTTCCTGGACCATTAGTCAAATTTATATCATCTTTTCCTTTTCTATTTTTTATCATATGTTTTATTCCATCAATAGGTTCTACTCCACGAATTAATACTGCTCCTGCATGATCGGTTTTCTTTTTTGCGACTACATTTAACATAAAATACATCCCATAAGTAAAATATACATATGCAAATCCATTCTCTCCGAACATAACCTGGTTACTTAAAGTACAACCCTTACTTGCATGACTAGCTTTGTCATGTTCACCAAATTTGTATGCTTCAACCTCCACAATTCTTCCTGCCATATTTCCTTGCTTGGTTTTTCTTACTATGACTTTTCCAAGAATATCTTTTGCTACTTTTATTGTATCTCTGTTATAGAATTCTCTTTTTATGGGTGTTAGTTCTTTCAATTAATTCATGGAAAAACTTTTTCGTGATTTTCCTTCGATTTCTCTATCAACATTGAAAAATTAATTTTATTTGGTTTACCACCAACTAAACCTCCTAATCCTTTTTTTTCCTTTGTAACGAATGTACCATCGCTACCCATCCCTTGTACATCTTTTAATTTATTCACAATCTCAGAGGCATCTGTATTTCTTGATACAACAAACGCATTTGTTAACTTCATTTCTCTCTCTTTTAATATTCGAAGTTTCGAGATAAATTCATCTATTTGATTCCATTCATATTGATTCATCTTACAATCTACAACTACAATTATGTCATCATCTTCGTTTAAACAAACTATTCTGAAATCCCCAATATTTGGTACAGGATGATCTATGCTAATCTTTGCTGATTGAAATTTACTTACTAACCACATTGTGGTTCTAATTAACAAATAATCATCTCTTTCTTCTTTATCATCTATAATTGCAGAATATAATGATCGAATTGCTTGATCATTCATTTTACTCAAACTATTCATAGTACCTGCACCTAAAACCGATCTCTCCTTTTTGGCAATATAGTTAATTAATCCAGCAGGTATCTTTATCTTGAATAATTCGTTTACCATTTCTTCCCTTGTTTTCATTTCTAACACTATCTGACGCTATTGTAATAAGTATATTGATAAATTGATTCTTTAAACTAAATAATGATAACTGTATATTTAATTACATGGTCAAAAAAATTGCTAATATTACTCTTGTCCATGAATGCGACGAAAAGAATTGTCATTTAGATAATCCGGAACAAACAAAATGGATAGAAAATATCCTTCCTAAAGAAAAACTTGAATGGAATTGGAAATTGACAGACATTAAAGTTTTTGATGTAACTAGTCCAAATCCTAACAATACGGATTCCTATATCTCAAGTATTCTGGACAAAAAATATGAAGATGAAGAATCTGATAATTCTAATTAATTATTATATATTTAGATTCCTTCAGTTGCACGTTTTAACATAAACGCACCATCTTTCATAATTAATTCAAATACATCATTCACTTCAAACCTAACTGCCAATAAATCGTATTCTGCTTCTAAAAGAATTAAAGTCATTTTTGGTAACACTATTTCCCTTGAATTAACAGGGAAAACTCCAATTGATTGAAACTGAGAAATTATTCCTTTGACCATTTTTGATTCATCTGTTCCAGTCATTCCGCCTATAGGGTTTGAGTTATTTCTCTCACGAACCTCAACTAATTCTATTTGTTTACCTGGTTGCGCAGTTTCAGGATCTGATACACTACTGATTCTATGAACTCGTACTTTAACCATGTAGTATTATCAATCTACATTATTTATATCTCTAAAGTTTTGAAAAAAATATTTTTTACAATTAAACATTTATAATACATTTTTCTTTTAAGTTAATTTAGTTGACTAAATTTCTAAATCCAACAATTGATGATTTCTCAATTTCTCTAAAGGACGAGCATAAAGATATTCAAGAATTGGCACGCGATTTTGCAAATAACGAGATTAGTCCTATTGCTAATAAAATTGATGCAGAAGACCACATACCTGATTCCTTAATAAAAAAAATGTCAGAATTGGGTTTTCTTGGCGTACCATATCCTACCGAATACGGAGGTATTGGTATGGATTATCTATCAATGACAATTGTTATCGAAGAACTAGCGCGTGTAAGTTGTGCTGTATCTGTTATTCCTGTTGCACATACTCTAATTGCAATGCCTCTAACTAGTTTTGGTACTGAAGAACAAAAACAGCGATTTCTTATTCCTCTTGCAAAAGGAGAAAAAATAGGAGCACATGCAATGACTGAATCAGGTGCTGGTTCCGATCCTGCGGGAATATCTACAAAGGCCACAAAAGATGGAGATGATTGGGTTATTAATGGTACAAAAGCTTGGTGTACCAATGGAGATATTGCAAATACATTTTTAATTTTTGCACGTACATCTGACGAGCAAAAACGTCACATGGGACTAAGTGCATTTATTATTGAACGTGAAACACCTGGATTTACAGTCGGTAATCCTCTACCAAAAATTGGTATACGAGGATCCAAATCTGTTGAATTGATTCTTGAAGATGTAAAAGTTCCTCATTCTAACATCCTTGGAGAAGAAGGTAAAGGATTCTATGTTGCGATGGACTGTTATGATCATGGTAGAATTGAAATCGCTGCTCAAGGAGTAGGCATAGGGCAAGCAGCTATCGAATCTGCATCTAAATATATTACACAGCGTAAAGCATTCGGTCAAACAATTATGGATTTTCAAGGTCCACAATTTATGTTAGCAGAAGCTATTGCTGAATTACAAGCTTCTCGTTTGTTGACTTATTGGGCAGCATCACTTCGTGATCAAGGAAAGGACTATGTTTCATCTGCTGCTATTGCAAAGATGTATGCTACTGAAGCTGCTGAGCGAGCATCTCTAACAGCAATAAAACTATGTGGTTCTGCAGGTGTTGCTACTGAATACCCTATGGAAAGATACCTTCGTGATAGTCAAATCACTAAGATATACGAAGGCACTAACGACATTCAACGTGTAACTCTAGGCCGATTACTTCATAAAGAAACTAAAAACGCATTAGGTCTTTAAGCTAATTACTTTCGATTTCTTCTACTTCATTATTAGATTTGTTATTTACATTCGCAAGTTCAATAGCATATTCTTGATCAATTACTTTTGCTGTAATTAGATTTACGAGTGAATTTGTAGATGCTTCTCCAGTTACTTTTCCGCCCCTACCACGTATTTGACGCCATTTGAGGTTTGTACTTCCGCTTTTAGATTTATAGATAATTCCTAAAACATCCCGTACATTGATGAAAGTTATATCACGTTCTTTTTTCAATGTGACCTTGTCTGCCGCTTCAATGTAAATCGAACCAGTTTCTCCATCTTTTTCTGGAAACACTTCAGGGTCATACAAATAACTTTCAGGTATATATGAAGCACATGTACTATTAATAAGAAATCTTCTGAAACTTTCTAATGCTGATGTTGTCTCTACCTTAACCATAATATCATTATAATTATCTTATTAATTTAGTTTACGGGTAATCATATTGAAAAATATTATATTCATATTTTATAATCATTAATCACTTCAATTACTTCTGTAAAATCTCTCACTCGAATTAAATTGTTACGACTACTTATATGACTATTCCAAGGTTGATTGTATACTAAAGCTAATTTACCCAAATTAGCGATTTCAGTTATTTGTATTGGTGAATCATCAACGAATATATCATAATCTAAATTCCCTTTCAAATAATATTCATCCACTACCACTACCTCGTCAAATGTAATTTTGCTCATTTCAAGCCATTTCATTACGTCATTTATTGTTTTTTTATTTCTAGCCGTTACCAAATCTGTTTTTCCAAACCCTCTAATTATCTGAATTTTTTGCTGCAATCCTGTTTCCGTTTTATCTATTAATTGCCATTCTTTCCATGCTTCATCAAATACATTTTCAAATGATTGTTTTGAAATACCTATTTTCTTCCAAAAATCCCATTGATCTACATCATTTTTATCAATCAAAATATTAAATTTTTCATTCAATAGTCTCATCCATATCTTTGATGCATCTGCTAATACACCGTCTAAATCTACAGCAATTTTCATAATTTTAACACAAACCTACTCTTTTTCTGAAAATATTAAAAGATTATAACTTGTTTATTAATTGCGACATTGAGTAATACGAATCTATTTGTTTATCATATGAACCAAGATGACCCAAAAAAATGCACTGCATTAAAATTAGTAAGATTAGGTCTAGTAAAAAAAATCTCATTAAGACAAGTTTCTAAAAATGCTCTTTTGTTGAATCCTATGTCAACTGAAATAATCTGTAAGACTGACGCAAAACATCTGAATTCCGGTTTAGTTGTTATTGATTGTTCATGGAAAAAAGGCACAGGCATCTTTAAAAAACGACTTCCAGGAATCAACAAAAGACTTCCGATATTACAAGCTGGAAACCCCACTAACTATAGCAAGCTATTTACACTTTCATCATCTGAGGCTCTTGCCGCATCATTATTTATTACTGGCAGACAAGAAGAATCAGAATTAGTACTCTCAAAATTCAAATGGGGCCATACTTTTTTTGAACTGAATTCTGATATTCTTGACGATTATTGCAAGGCTAATACATCGGACGAAATTGCAATTACCGAGAAAAAGTATTATGAAAAATTCTTATAACTAAATTTTATCACATTACCCTTAAGTATAATAATCACTAATATTATGAATACGATGTTATTACCTGCTGAGATTGAAACTAAGACATCTGTTCCTGCACTTAGAGCTCTTGTTGCAAAAAGATTAGTCAAGGAATATCATTTTAGTCAAAACGATACTGCAAAATTAATCGGCGTCACACAAGCTGCAATTAGTAATTATCTTCGAGGAACACGAGGCAATCTAACTTCATTAGGTGATGATGAAAGAGTCCAAGATATTGTCGGTGAAATTACAACCATGATGATTGAAAAACATGAATTAAGTGACATCATCGCAAAATTCAACGAAGCTTGTAGTATAATCCGAAGCAATCGAATGTTATGTGATATTCATAAAAAATTAGAACCTTCACTTGATGTTGATAACTGTCATGTTTGTGAAACGGACAATGATGCACCATCTAATTCATCACAAAATTTTAACATATCCTTAAAATAAATTTATAATTAATATTACGATGAAAATAGTCACTCTAGGTACAGGTAATGCATTTGCATCTGATGGCCGTGCTAGTACATCTATTCTACTTGATGGAACTTCTAAAATATTATTGGATTGTTCGCCTCAAGCGATTCAATCATTAAGAAAATATAATCTTTCACCCAATCAAATTGATTATATCTTTATCTCACATTTACACGGAGATCATTCTGGCGGCCTCCCTTTCTTTCTACTAAATCTTAAAAATCGTGAATCTGGAGTAGTAACAATCAGTGGTCCACCTGGTTTAAAAAAACAAATTACAAATGTTTATGCAGAGTATTTTGGCGATATCGACATAACTGAATATTTTAAATTTAAATCTCTTACATCAGACTATCCATTTGGTTTACAATATATTGAAGGAGATCATTCAGTTCTAGATTATATATATAAAATTAAACTTGATAACAAAATAATTGTTTACACTGGAGATACTCGGCCCATTAATTTATCTAAATTCGCTCAAAACGCCGATTATTTGATACATGAAGCCGGAGAAATTGATTCCAATCGTGCACATGTATCTGCACATACTACGCCTATCCAAGCTGCCGAAATCGCAAAAAACGCTAATGCCAAAAATCTTATTTTAATACATCGAGCTAACTTTAATCAAGAATTAATCGATAATATTCAATCAATTTTTCCTAATACATTACTGCCTAATGACCTTGATATTATAGAATCTACTAAATAGTTATAATTTATTTTAAACTAGTGAAACTTGTTGAAATATTATTCCACTAAAAAATTTGGACCTATAACTACTGGTCATAGGCAATGGAAAGATTCAGGACATTGTAAATATGTACATGGATATGCTAGATCTGTCGAGATTACTTTTGCATGTGATAGCCTTGACGATAAGCAATGGGTTATGGACTTTGGTGGACTGAAAGATATAAAAAATTGGTTAAATGAACAATGGGATCATAGACTGCTAATTGCCAGTGATGATCCACTAATATCTGATTTTAAGTCACTTCATGACAAAGGTGGATGCAATCTTAATATTATGGATATTGAACAAGGATGGGGTCCTGGAATAGAAGCTTCCTGCAAATTTGTTTATGACTATGTAAATAAATGGATTAAGAACTCAACTGATTCTCGAGTTTGGGTACATAAAGTACAAATATGGGAACATGAAAATAATTCGGCGTTTCTTGCAAATGAATAGGTTATACAAATTTTGAATCTATCTAATTCTGCCTTAATCTTACTCTCTGGAGGAATTGATTCAGCAGTAGCACTCTGGAAAATGAAAGAACTAAATTACAATGTTTATACAATTACTTTTGATTATAATAAAAGATTCACAAAAGAAATCGAATGTTGCTCCCTAATATCTACCAAATCTAATGCACTTTCACACAAAACTATTGATCTCAATTTTCTTTCTGAATTCGAAGATGAAACTTATAGTGAATCAAGTCCATTATTTAATCATAAAGATAACATTCCTCCAAATTATATTCCTTCTCGGAATTTAATTTTCTACTCGATTGCATTCTGGTGGGCAGAAACAACTGGAATTGAAACTATTGTTGGAGGACATAATAAGAATGATATTGATTCATTTCCTGATTCTAATGATAAATTCTTTCAACATCTGAATCAATTAGTCAATAATTCAACATATGGATCAGGTGAAATTTCATATAATATACGTATGCCATTAAGTGAGCTTAACAAAAGACAAGTAATTGAGGAAGCTTTACGTCTAAACGTACCACTTGAATTAACATGGTCTTGTGAAAAACAAGAAGATGTTCCATGCAAATCTTGTCGATCCTGTAAATTAAGAATCGATAGTTTTTCCGGGTTAGGAATTCAAGATCCACTAACTAAATAATTAGCACTATTGCATTTTCGTTCATTAATTTTATATTATATCATGCACCGGTATAAAAATAACTGAGGGGATTATTTGTTAGACAAATCAAAACAAAAGAAATTTTCATCTACTGATACTCTACCTGATATTCAAAATCAGAGCTCTTCTGTAGACGTTTCAGCAGGAATCTCAAATTTCAAAACTCTATACAATAGCGACGTAGGTCCCTTATTTCTTAATTTCACCATTAGTGTCTCTACTCAGAACACTCGCGGGGTTCATATGAGCCGTTTAATTAAATCCACCTTGGATCACACCTCTGGCAGATACATTGAAGATTCGCTCGTAAAAATTCATGATGAGATAACCCAAACACAACCTAATTGTACCATTAATGTAAAATTCCAATTTCCTGTACAAGATCAATTTCTTGATACATCTATTACACTCAATCCGAACAAAGACTTTGATTATGTGTTTAAACTTACAGGTATTACCTCATGTCCTTGTAGTAAAGCAATCTCTGGAGTTGGCCACATGCAAAGAACAATACTTACTCTCAAGTTACATCAGACTAACATGATAAATTTCGAAGAAGTTGCACTAAATCTTAACGAATGTTTCTCTGCAAGTCTGAAAGAATTTCTTAACCGAGCAGACGAGGCAAACAAAATCATCGATGCTCAAAATAACTCGAAGTTTGTTGAAGATGTAGTTCGTGATTGCTTAAAAAGATTTACTAATGCTAAATACATTCATGCACAAAGTTTAGAATCAATTCATTCACACGACGCCATTGCAACATGGTCTAAAAATAGTGTTTGATTATTAATTAATTACTTTTAGCGATTCGCTGTTTTCATTACTGTCAAAAATTCTTGTTTATTCTCAAACTGAAGAAATGAATTATGTCGTTTCTCATATCTGATGCTTGAAATCAGTCTAGACCCATAATCATGTCCAGGACAAATCTTTACATGGTCATCTAATTTCATAATCTTCTGAAAACTTTTGAATAAGTCAGATTCTTTTCCACCTGGAAGATCGGTTCTTCCACATCCGCCTACAAATAATGTATCCCCTGTGAATAGATAGTTTTTCTTAGTATCCGTCTTATCCGATAATAAATAACATATTCCATCAGGTGTGTGTCCAGGAGTATGCATTATCCTTAAAGTTAATGAATCTAATTTTATCACTTCTTTATCCTTTAACCCTCTGTCTTTATTTGTTGGCGCACTTTGATGTGCACAAATCTTTCCACCCGTTCTTTGTGCTGCTTGTTTATTTCCTATAGTATGATCCCAATGGCTATGAGTATTGAAAATATATTTTATATTGAGATCTAACTTCCTTACTGCAGTTATTACCTTATCAATATCATACGAAGGGTCAATAATGAAGCCATTTCTTGTTTCGTTGTCTCCCACAACATAAGTAAAATTTTTCATATTTCCAACTATAATTTGCATAAATTCCATAAATTCTATATTTCCTATATTATAATGTTAATTGGCAAATATATACTATAGGTTATTTTCCAATTCTGGCGGTATTCCTATATCGACAATAACAATCTCACCAGTTATTTCATCTTTATCCAATAATCCATCTTTACTCTTATGAAATGTTACAGTTAATTCTGCTTTTACAACATCACCCGAGATACTTCCATCCAATGGACTAAGTCCTGACGGAACATCTACTGCCACTATTGACTTTCCACTTTTGTTGATTTGATTAATCACATTCGCAAATTGTTCTTTTAGATTACCATGTAATCCAGTACCAAATAATGCATCTATGATGATATCACATCTATTTATTTCATATTTACACGCATCTAAAAAATTACTATTCTGAAAAAATTCAATTTTCTTTATGTTTTTTATCTTATTAATTCTATTCCAATTTGTTCTTATTTCATCTGTTTTTAATTTCCCATCGATATTCAGTAAACAAATAGTTATGTCATCTGAAAACTCTAACAAATGTCTAGCACACACTAATCCGTCTCCTCCGTTATTTCCGCTGCCACAAATTATTGTAATCTTCTTTGATGGAATACTTGCATACCGCTTCTTAATTATTTCAGCTAATTGCAATCCGGCATTTTCCATTAAAATTAATTTTGATATACCCATTCGTTCTGCCATATCTTCTAATGCCTTCATTTTTTCTGGATGAATTGATTCCAATTAATACATAAATTTAAGTTAAACCAGTATTAATCAAATAGTATATGGAAGGTAGAAACTGTTCAGTTTGTAGTAAACCTATGGATAAAGTCCCCGTAAGCGATCATATTGATTTTATATGTATATCTTGTGGCCCTTCTAGTCCTCTATTCTGCACTAAAGATAACAAAGAACGCTAAAATTATTGCTATTTTTACTTTCTTAAATATCCAGTTCTACATTTATAATAAATATATGAAAATACCGACAAATTACGATAATCAAGATTTCCCTACAATTACTCCTACTCAATTTCTCAATCTCTTTGACCATGAAATTTCTACCATTTATATGGAAACATCTAACACTAGAAAAAAAATTATTCCTATATTCTTGTCTTCCACATCTGATTCAACACTAAATATCTATCTTGATTTTGACGCGTGGTTTCGTAGTTATCTGAGTATCTCCGAAAATAATCCACGTGTATTACTATTTAAACCAACACAAATCAATCTTGAAGATTCACTTATTTCTCTATTCTCTTGGACTAAACCAAAATTTGATTATCTAATTGTCGATTCGATTCCGTCATTTTACAAATTGATTAACAATAGAACTGAACCTAATCGCGCAAGCGAATTATTATTTTATTATTTATCTTCATTAAGAAATTTTGTATGTAATGCTAATGCAAAAATGATATTACTAAACCTACCAGTCTACAAATCTCTTCCAAAGTCGAATACTAAATTCATAGGAATGAAAGTTCTTAATCATATCAGCGATACTATACTATACATAGATACTATTAACAATAAAACAAATATTCACATTTTTAATAATGATCTTTCTGTAGAAAGATCTGTAAATCTAGAAAATTAACCGCCTTTTAATATAATCAAAAAGAAACCAATAATTAATCCAATTAATGCTAAACTAAGACCTGAAATAATATACGATGCTGTCATTCTTCCCTTTGTAACTTGTTTAGTCGCTCTGCTAATGAAAACAAAACCCAATGTACCACATAGTATTGCCGAACTAAAAATGACTGTTTCTGCTAGTGTCTGAGCCTGAAAATTTGGTATTATTGGTTGTCCTGATCCAGCATATCTAGATCCTTCTACTAATGCATTGACAATACCAGTAGTAAATAAAATCATTAAAGTAATATAAGCAAACTTCAAACCCCGTGTTTGGAATATTGACGATACAGAATTAAATATAGTTTTTATAAATCCTATACGCCTTATTCTGAAAAACATATTATTTGTTACTGAATCAATTTTCTGTTTTATTACCATCTTATCTTCTTACCTTCCTAATTCATCCATTATTACTTGTTTTATTAATGTTCCAGTTGTTGATATTTCTAATAAGGTTTTCAGATATTGTTCCCTTTCTATGTAATCTACTCTATTTTTCCAAATCACATAACTTGAATTCAAATTATCTAAGGCATTATTATGATATATGCAAAATTTACCTTTATTTTCTACAGTATTATCACATAATTTACAAGTATTCATTTTTTTCTCTCCTTATTTTTACATTCTGGATTGGAACAAAAGTTCCATGGCTTTCCTTTGTACGAAGTTCTAATTTTTGGCCAAGAACACTTTATACAACCATCTTTCTGTATTCTTATATATCCAAATTTTGGTAACGGTGATTTCATACTACATTCATCCTTCATACTTCTTGAACAAACTAATGCACGATTTTTTGAATTTGACGTAATTATTAAATTACCTTCTTGACAAATAGTACACTTTCCTAGCGGTTTATTCGTTACAGGCTTGTTATTTAGCTTATCAGTTGCAGCAATTAATACTCTGCCAATATTTTTATCATTTTCTTGGATAGATTTTATTATCGAGTCAAGATCCTTTTTTGTCTTTTCTATAACCTGTTCTGATGTTATCGTGTTATTCTCTATTTCTCTTAAATTTTCTTCCATCCTCTTTGTCATTTCTGCCGATAATATTTCTGGCGAATAATTCTTCAGTGTATTGACCAGAGCTTTAGCCAACTCTGTCGGTGTCAATTCATTCCCATTTACGTACATTCTATCAATTATCGTACGAATAATATTCGCTCTTGTAGATTTAGTTCCAATTTCTTCCTTTTCCATTTTTTGCACAAGTGTCATTTGATTATACGAACTAACAGGTTCTTCAAAATTTTCAACTATTTTCATTCGTTTGATTTTTAGTTCATCTCCTACAGCTAAATCTACCATATCTTCCTTTTTCACAGAATTTTCATTCCAACCTTGATCTGTTATTCTCTTAAAAGACGTATAAAAATTATATTTTCCAATTTTAAAATATATATCTCTTTTTTTGCCAATTGATGGCTCTCTAAACAAATTAAGAAATCTTTTTACAATTAAATTGAATATTTTCTTCTCTATGTCTGTTAATGTACTGATTGTAGTTTTTCCAGTAGGATAAATACTCGGATGAGCACTATCTGATTCTTTACCCTGAGTCGGACTGACACGTTGTTTTTTCAACAGCGTATTTGCCACATCTCTGAATTCAGATAAATTACTCAACTCTAAAATTATGCGACGACAATTTAAATTATGAGGTAATTTCTGACTATTTGTTCTAGGATATGAAATCAATGCATTCAGATAAAGTTTCTCCGCAATACTTAGTGTTTGGTAAGGATTTAATTTATAGAGTCTAAAAGCTTCTTTTTGTAATCCACTTAGGTTGAACGGAATAGGAGGATTGATTTTGAAGATAGATTCCTCAATTTTTTCTACTAATGCTTGTTCACCTTTACAATCATCAAGAATTATTTTTGCATTTTTATTTTTTAATATTTTCTGTTCAATATAATGAATCTTAATCCATTTTCCACTCTCATTCTTTATAGAATTGATATACGTGTTTATTGACCAAAATGGTAATGGAACATATGTTTCTCTTAATAATTCATTTTCTACTACATATGCAATAGTGGGCCCTTGAACTCGTCCAATACTTAATGTCCTATACTTTTTACTGCTTGTCATAAAAGCTCGTGATAATGCCCTTGAAATATTCATTCCATATAAAAAATCTATTGCATGACGGGTTAGACCAGCATAAGCTAAATTTATATTAATATTATTATCCATATTCGCAAAAGCACTTTTTATATCATCTTCCATTAATGTAGAAAATTTTACACGCTTTGCAACATTTTGTTTTTCCTTACATGCATACTTTAATATATTATATCCAATTGTTTCACCTTCTTGGTCTAAGTCACAAGCAAGAATGAATTCCGACGCATTTTCTGATAATTTCTCGATAACTTTTATTCTTGCATTTACCATTTTTGCTCTACTCTTTATTGATTGACTAATTGGTACCCATGAATAATCATATCTCGGTAATTTCTGTCGTTTTTTTATTAAATTTAGTGTATAAAGATGACCTATTGCAGAACATAATACATAATTTCTTTTTTTATACGTAACTAGGAATACATTTGTGTTGAAAATTTTCATCGTTTTATATTTATTATTTGATAATGCTTCTGAAATTTTTCTGGCAGCTTCAGATTTCTCACAAATTACTAGAGAATATTCTTCCGCTCCTATGATGTCTTTTAGCTCCGATTTTTTCATCTACTTAATTATTGTCTATTAAATTACTTAACTCTAAATAGTGCTATTTCATGTTATATCTTTAAAACCTTAATTCTTAGAATTGAATAATTATTATGATGCGAAAAAATTTTGTTATACTTCTTATATTCATACTGATTTCAAACCCAGTTTTTCTCCCACAAATCTCATCTAATTCAAATGTAACGGGAAATGGAATCACTATTGCAATTATTGATACCGGAATTGATTATAATCATCCTGATTTAGGAGGAGGTTTTGGTGATGGTAGAACCGTAATTGGCGGCTATGACTTTATTGATAATGATTCTGATCCAATGGACGAACTTGGTCACGGAACACATATTGCAGGAATAATAATTAATATTGCTCCTAATTCAAAACTATTGGCTTATCGGGTTGTTGATTACAACGGTCTCGTCAAATCAAGTGACGTAATTAGAGCAATGGATTTAGCTATTTCCGATGGAGCTGATGTAATTAATCTTAGTTTAGGGAGTATGTCTGAGTCAAACGAACTTCGAAAATCAATTAAACAACTTACTAATTCAGGTATAATTATTGTAACTGCTGTGGGTAACAGTGGACCAATTGTTGGTAGTATTGGCGACCCAGCAAAGTATGAAGACGTAATTTCTGTTGGTTCACAATATACTGACGAAGTAAATTCAACCTTGGCAATAATTAATATTGATAGTATTGAGGAAGACCTAATTGGTTTACCTATGATTGACTCCGTACCTCTCACTGATAATCTAAACGCCGAACTCAAATTTGTTAATTATGCACGCGATGAAGATCTTATCGGAATTGATTTATCAGGTAAAATAGCTGTTGCAAAAAGACGTGGAGCAGAACCTGGTGACATTGTCTATTTCTCACAAAAAGAATCTAATGTGGCTAAAAATGGAGCACTCGGACTTATAATAATCAACACGATGCCTGGTATAATCAAAGGTAGATTGCTTCATCCTGGCATGGCTATTGATTACAAACCAAGTATTCCTACTTTATTAATTACACAGGAAGATGGAGAAAAGATTCTTAAATATATAGAAGAATCAAACAGCCCTATTACTATGTCATTTCGTAACGATAATCTCACAAACTTTGTTTCATTATTTAGTTCTCGTGGACCAGTATCCTCTTTTTACGCTAAACCTGATTTAGTTTCATTTGGTGAACAAGTCAATTCTACTTGGCTGGATAATTCTTACAAATTTCAAAATGGAACAAGTTTTTCAGCACCACAAGTTACTGGCACTGTCGCCTTGTTGTTGGAACTACATGGTGATCTCAACAAAGATCAAATCCTTGGCATACTGGGACCATCTGCGTCTCCATTAACTAATTCATATAATCTATATTTACCATCCACTCTGCAAGGTTCAGGTAGTCTAAATATTGATAAAGCATTACAATCGCCTCTTTCTATTCATCAATCACAATTATCTTTTAATCTGGGCAATCAACAACCAACTAACTCACAATTAATCACTTTAGAATCACTTGTATCAGATTCTCTCGAAATATCCCTTGATCATAACCTTCAAAACAAAGATATTGAAATCATTTTTAATTCAAGCACCTTTGTATTAAATGGAAAAGAATCTGTTGTTGTTGAATTAAATAATAATTTACTCAAATCAATTCAGGAATCTTACTTTGATGAATTCCGACTTCTAATCAAAACTAATTATTCCAATACTGTATTTACTATACCTATATCAACTTACTTCTACACAATCTCTCTTGATATTGAAAATAACTCTGAATCTCATATTGTTCGCATTTTGGGAATTGAAAACTATGATCAAGCTTTGTTACGTATATATAATACAGACAATGCCGAGGTTGACGAACAAACTTTCTCATTCAATGAAGAAATACTCCTAAACTTATCGCCAGGAACTTATTGGATTAATGCCATAGTTTCTTCAAACGACAATTTCGAATTTGGTGGAATCGAATATATCGTCCATCCTAATTCTAATCTATCCACACTTGATTCCAATTATGATTCGTCTACTTGGATTTATGTGATAATTACACTCGTCTCAATAATGATTCTGATATATTATACACGAAAGTCATCTTTGTAGCTTGTGCATAGCTCTTAAATCAGATTCAAATAACTCTAGATTTTTTGGTATTTCTATTGATATTCCATTCTTTAATGAAAGTCCTTGTTCTTTCTTCTTGTTCCATACAAGCGAATTAAATTCGATTATATTTGCTGTAATTGTGGATAATTGATAATCATCTTTTACTTCAGGAAAAATCTGTTTATGTATACTCTCTTGTGAATATAATTCTCTCCAAATTTTATCTGTTATGAATGGAGTTATTGGTGCAAGAAGTAATAATAAATTCTTCATACATATATGTAAAGTTGACCATGCTGCACGTGTAGATTTCTCGTCAAATTCAATTCCATAAGCTCTTTGTTTAACTAATTCTATATAATGTGGTGCAAAAATATTCCAAATAAATTCTCTCACTCTATTTGCAGGGATAAAGAAATTATAATCTTGGTAGCCTTCTAACGATTCTTTTATTACTTTTGATAATTCATCTAAGATCCATTTGTCTGTTTCTAAAGGCTCTTCTTCAACAACAGGGAAATTTGAAACAAATCTAGCAGTGTTCCATAACTTGGATAAAAATTTTCCCACTCCTGTTATCTTTACTTCAGACACACGAAAATCTGAACCAAGATTTACCTCTGATGCAGCCCATAACCTAAACATATCTGCACCATTCTTTTCTAATATTGGAATTGGATCTATCGCATTGCCTTTACTTTTACTCATCTTCTCACCCCTTTCATCAACTCCATATCCCATAATCCATGCATGTGTAAAAGGAGGTTTCTTCGTTAATTGATTACATCTTAATACCGTGTAATGTAGCCATGTTCTGATTATATCTTTAGATTGCGGTCGTAGACTTGTCGGATAGGTCTTTTCAAAAAATTCTTGATCTCTATTATATTTTGTAATGAATAACGGAGATATACTGGAGTCCATCCATGTATCAAATGTTCTTTCGTCACCTACAAAATCTTTCTCTCCACACTTCTTACAACTATCAAAAGGAGGCTTCTCTTTCCACGGTCTGACATATTTCCCAGGTTCAGGTAAATTCGCTTCATTACATGATTTACAATACCACACAGGAACTTCAGTCGCATTGTATCGTCTTCTTGATATCGGCCAATCAATTGAAATCGCCTCAATCCAATCAATCAATCTTCTTCTATGTTCCTCCGGATGAAACTTCAATGAACGTGCAATGTCTAATAATTCATTTTTATGTTCTATTTGTTTTACATAGTATTCTTCCATTGGAATTATCTCCACAGGATTCTTACTTCTCTCACAACACGGAGTCCTGTGTTTTATATTTTCAACTCGTTCTACTAAATTCATCTCTTGTAAATCCTGAATTATCTTTTCTCTAGCTTCATTCACTTTTAGTCCCTGATATTTTCCTGCATTGTCTGTCATGCGTCCAGCTGTATCAATACTGATTTTCTCTTGTAATTTTAATTCTCTAAATAATAATACATCTGTATAATCTCCATAGCTACAAATCATTACCGCACCAGAACCAAATTCCATTTTCGCACTAGGATGTTGAACTATTTTCACATAATTCTCAAAGACTGGTACCCTCACTTCATTACCTACAAGTTTCTCAAACCTGTCATCGTCGGGATTAACTAATATGACCTGACAACTTGCTAAAAGTTCAGGTCTGGTGGTGGCAATTATAACACAATCTTCCTTTCCCTTAATGTAAAATTTTAGATAAACTAATTTTGATGGTAATTCCTGGTAAAATATTTCTGCGTCTGCAATAGTGGTACGGCACTTTGGGCAGTAGTTATTTGGCCTAGATGATTGATATATCTGATCTTTCTTCCATAATTCAATGAATGTAGATTGCGTGAGAGCTCTATATTCGTCTGAATCAGTTCTATAATATTCACTAAATAATCCAGACAAACCCATGAGTTTCATTGTAGAAATCATCTCAGCCTCAAGGTCATCTAACGCAATTTTACAAAGACCTGTGAATTCTTCTCTTGGAGTAGATATCATGCTCACTTTGAATTTCTTTTCAGTATAGATCTCTACCGGTAATCCGTTCCTATCAATTCCTATTGGAAACAACACATTAAAATTCATCATTCTGGCCGTCCTTGCAATCATATCTATCTGTGAATAATGCGCTGCCGCGCCAATGTGCCAAGGTCTTCCCGAAGGATATGGCGGAGGTGTATCAATAGTGAATACTTCTCTTTTATCATGAATATCAAATTCATATAATGATTCTTTATTCCACATCTCTGCAATACTCTTTTCAATCTCTACATTCCAACGGTTCTCTTTTATTTTCGGTTCCAACTAATCACTCTCCACCTTATTGCATTCTATACCTTAATATTGCTCCTAATCCGCTAAAACTCATTAACATTCTTCCTTCCTCTGACCCACTTCCTAAAACCTCAATTCTCGTTCCAGTTTCAGAAGCCTTGTCTTCTAAAATTTCGATTAAATCTGTTTCTGTTATAGTAAAATCTACAGCTTGACAAGATTCACACGATTCACTCAAAAACTTTTGTTTCTCCTGAACGTATGACGTTCTATTTAGAATCTTATTCTTATCTGTTGAACATCTATTACATTTTAGCAAAATATTCAACATATTCAAATCTTCTGAAGCAATTATTACTTCGACTGCTCCTTTAGTTGTTGCGTCCATTACTTCTTTTATTCCATATGCAGCAAGACTCTTTTCTTTATGTATTTCTGATAAAAATCTCTGAATCAACTTTTTCTCTTCAATCACTCTCATATCTTTTAGTACATCTGACGACTTATCTATTGCTTCACGTACTCCTTCTGCACCAGAATACGCTCCATCTACTTCTGTTAAAATCTTTTCTCTTAATCGATAGTCTAAATAATCACTTTTTAAAAATGAATCTTTTGTTGGACCTGGTCCACTTATTATTAGTCCTTTTATTTTGTTCTGTTCTAAAAAGATTTTTTTTGCATGTTTAGCAACTCTATTATAATATGCTGATAAATTCATCTCTCTCAGTCTTTCATACCTTCTTGCCGATTGCCCACCTGCTCTTGTTTTTCCAGCAACTCCAGATGTAATAACTTCGTCAACTACTATTTTTGCACCTGTTAAAACTCCAAATCCTGCTTCTGTCGAATCTATTGAAATAACTCCAATCAAATCAACTTCTTTAATCATGTCCATCAGATATTCTAAATGAAAATGATCATCACATCTGTAAAGATACGTCTGTACTGGCTTCGGAGGGATTATCTCATTAACAAATACTTGTTCACTGCCAGGACCATTTGTCATTAAAGATCCAACAAATAATACTATTCCGTTTTCAGGAGTTCTCTTGAAAAGCTTTAGTCGTTGTTGAGTCTTTGTTAATGCATCCTGAACATGATTTCTAGTAGAATCTGATTTTATGTTCGTTGCTGTTCCATATTCTTCTCGTAAATTATTCAACACTTCGTGCAGTGCTTTTTTTGGAGGGATATATAAGGAAATTAGCTCAGTTCCTTTTCCTGTCTTACTAGAGAGTTCTCTAAGCATCTTCCTTGTTTTATATAATGCTACTGAATCTATATTACTCGGCAAAAATTCACCCTTATAATTATTCTACGAAGTGGTTTGATGTTATATTATATCTATTAATGAATGAAAATTAATAAGACAATTGTTCGTAGACATAAGTGGTTAAATGAAAACCGTAGTAATTAAATTAAGTGGAAGTTTATTCTCATTCGACAAAGATTATTCCCAAGTCAAGAAAATAACAAAAACCCTAGATGAGATTAGTCGTAATGGATATAATGTCGTTGCAGTGGCAGGCGGTGGAAAAACTGCTCGGAATATGCAAAATGCAGCTAGAAACTTTCATGCAGACGAAGCCTTTCTTGATCAACTTGGAATTGATGTTTCTCGTATCCATGCAAAAATACTCACAACTTGTACTACTAACTCCTGCCAAGATATACCAAAAACTTTAGACGAAGTAGTTCGATATCTGTCATCTTCAAAAATTGTTTTTACTGGCGGTTTATCACCTGGTCAAAGTACAAATGCAACTGCTGCTTTAATTGCCGAAAGAACTAAAGCTAAACTGTTTGTCAATGCTACTGATGTTGATGGCGTCTTTACTTCCGACCCAAGAAAAAATAAAAATGCAAAGCTGATTAAATCAATTACTACAAAAAATTTGCTAAGTAAAGTTGTTAATGATAAGATGAGTGCTGGAACTTACGATTTAATGGATTTACTTTCCCTAAAAATTATTGAACGATCTAAAATTCCTACTATTGTAATTAAATGTGATAGTGGACGAATCAAATCTGCAATCTCTGGTAAATCTAAAGGTACTAAAATCACATCTTAGCTAAATTAAATCTCTTTGAAAACATGTTTTTGTATTTTTGTGACAAGCATTACCAAATTGTTCTACTAAATAAATTAGTGTATCTTCATCACAATCTATCTTTATTTCGAGTACTTTCTGTACATTTCCAGATTCTTCACCTTTTTTCCAAAGTTTGTTTCTAGATCTACTCCAATAATGACCATATCCCGTTCTAACAGTCTCTTCTATCGCTAATCGATTTGCATAAGCCAACATTAGTATATCTTTTGATTTACTATCTTGCACTATCACCGGAACCAATCCCTGACTCTTTTCAAAATCAATATCATTTATAGATAATTTTGTCATATTCTCACTAAAACCTTATTCTCTTTTAAAAATCTCTTTAATGCAGATACATCAAATTGGTTATAGTGGAATACCGACGCTGCTAGAGCTGCATCTACGTTAGTTTTATCAAATACATCAACAAAATGTTCCATGCTTCCACATCCACCGCTTGCAATAACCGGTATATTTACTTTATCTACGATTTCTTTTGTTAATTCTACATCAAAACCATCTTCAGTTCCATCTCTGTCAATTGATGTCAATAATATCTCGCCTGCTCCAAGTTTTTCTACTTCTTGTGACCATTGTATTGCATCAATTCCTGTTGATTTTCTTGCACCATAACTGAATACTTCAAACATATTATTCTCATTTCTTTTTGCGTCGATAGCTACAACACAACATTGTCTTCCAAATCGTTCGGAAATTTCTGTAATTAATTCAGGTTTTTCAATCGCCATTGTATTTATTCCCACTTTGTCTGCTCCACTACAAAGAATATTTCTTGCATCTTCTATACTACTTATTCCTCCTCCTACAGTAAAAGGTATATCTAATTTAGAAGCTACGTTACGAACCATTTCACTAACTGTCTTACGTTTTTCTGGCGAAGCTGTAATATCAAGAAACACCAATTCATCTACGCCATCATCTCTATACTTTGAACCTAATTCTACAGGGTCTCCTGCATCCTTTAAATTAACAAAATGTTCACCTTTTACTACTCTTCCTTCTTTAACATCTAAACACGCTATGATTCTTTTTGATAACGTCATTGTTAATCCTCCAATGTAATAGCCTGTTCTATTGTAATTATTTTACTATGCAATACTCTACCTAAAATTACGTATTCCACGCCTATTTCTTTCACTTTGTTTATGTCCTCTATAGAACTAATTCCGCCACTAGCTTGAATCTGTATACTAGTGTTATTTCTAATTTTTCTCAAAGTTTCCATATCAGGTCCCGCCAGCATTCCATCTTTTTTAATTGCAGTTAGTAAAATCGTTTCAATTCCATAATCTGCAAAGTCTGAAACTGCTTTATTTAATTCTATTCCAGAACTATCCCTCCAACCATTAATCATAATCTGATTGCCAATATAATCGAGTGATATTATAATTTTTGATACACCGACTTCTTTACAAATCTCTTCAAATAATCTTCTGTTGTTTACTGCAACAGTTCCAATTACAACCTTGCTTACATTTCCAGAAATCTTTTTAGCATAATCTACGTCGCGTATTCCTCCTCCAACTTGTATCTCCATTTCCGTACTTTCTGAAATTGTTTTAATTAATTCGTAATTATTTCCTCGTTCTAATGTTGCATCTAAATCTACTATATGCATCCGACTAATTCCAGTTTCTTGCCATTTTTTAACAAGTTGTACTGGACTGTAATCATAAAATGTAGCTAAATCTGGATTTCCTTGTTTTAATCTTACTACTTTTCCATCTAAGAGATCTATTGATGGTACTATTTTCATAAATTCCCACAAACTGATACAAAATTCTCTAGTATTCTTGCTCCAGCCTTTCCTGATTTCTCTGGATGAAATTGAGTTCCAAATATGTTGTTCTTATTTACCATTGATGTAAATTCTATACCGTAGTCTGTCGTAGTGGATATAATTTTAGAATCAGTTGGTTTTGGATACAAAGAATGAACAAAATATGCCCAAGATTGATCTTCAACACCATCTAAAATACGATCTTTATTGTTCTGTTTTAGAGTATTCCAGCCTATATGAGGCACTTTTACATTATTCGAAAAAAGCATTATTTCACCTTCGAAAAATCCTAATCCATCTCCTGGACCTTCCGCGCTTTTTTCAAAGAACAATTGCATCCCCAAACATACACCTAAAATTGGCTTATTATTTTCATAATAATCATTTAAAATTCTCTGATTTACTTGTATCCTCTTCACTGCGTGTTTCCAACCTCCTACACCTGGAAGAATAATTCCATCATATTCTAAATTTGCATCTAATTCTGATGTTACAATAGTTGTAACTCCTATCTTTTCTAGTGCAGTTTGAATACTAAATAAATTACCTACACCATAATCTAATATGGCAATCTTTATCATTACATCATTCCCTTCGATGAGGGAGTTCCATCTCTTCTACTATCTGGTGACATTGCTTCTCTCATTGATAATGCCATTGCTTTTATTGCAGCTTCCACTTTGTGGTGATCATTGTTTCCATATTCTACAATGACATGAATGTTTGCTTGTAGACTAGTTGAAAATGACTGAATAAAGTGATAAATATCTTCTGCAGGCATATCTTCAATTCCTTCTTTATCTATCTTCAAATCTGCAACTTGAAATGGACGTTTAACTAAATCTACCGCTGAATATGCTAATGCATCATCCATTGGAACAATCGCAAAACCAAATCTCTTTATAGATTTTCGTTCTCCAAGTGCTTTGTTAATTGCTTCACCTATTGTTAGTGCAACGTCTTCAGCTGTATGATGAATTAAATCTCCTGTCGCATCAATTTGAATATCAATCAAGCTATGTGTAGCAAATGAAGTAACTAAGTGATCTAAGAATTTTACCGAAGTATTAATCTTTACATTTCCGGTTCCTTCTAATTGTACTCTTACTGTAATGTCCGTTTCCTTCGTTTTTCTCGTTACTTCAGCTTCTCTCAATTCACTCACTAAATAATTCAGGTATATCGTTAATATTACTTATTATTATGTCCGCTTTCTTGTCTTTAAACAGCTTAATTTTATTTCGTTCTGACCTTGAGGAGCCATATATTCCTGCAAATATATACTGTTGATTATTGGCTTTATTTGCCGCTTTTGTCATTAATAGATCCTCCATAGAATCACCAACATACAGTATATTTCCTTTTGAAGCTAAATTTGTTATAGATTTTTTTAATGCTACGGGGTTGGGTTTATCAATTCTGGCTCCATATCTTGGAATACGTGCCAAATCTTCGATAAATACGTTGCCTTTTACATTAAAATATCTAAACAAGTTTCCTAGTGTGAATTTTGTCCCAATCTTACCCCTTCCTGATACAATTGCAATATTTTTCTGAAATCTCTTTTTTAATGCAGTTAATGTCGATTCTTTAACAATCAACTTTTCACTTTCGATTGTTCCTTTACGATTGAAAGTAATAGTATTTGTTTTTCTGGCCTTTTTTATTAGATTCTTTCCGTAGAAATATTCATCAAATACATTGGTTACGATGTTATTCTTTCTATCATTTGTAAAATTCAAAAACTTTTTAGCAGAATATAATAATTCTTTTTGTTCCTTATCTAATCCTTTACTAATCAATAATTCGATAGATTCTATATCAAATTTCTTTATCTCTTTTGCAAGTTCGTTGAATTCTCTTGTAAAATTAATCTTTGTATTCTTAGCATTTAATCCGATTTTATTCAATTCTATTAATTCTAATTTTCTAAATGAATTCGAAATATTTCTCATATTAATATTGTTTAATTCTTGTTTATATGCCTCTGATAAATTCTTTGGCAACATCGATATAATCTTTAATATTATTACATAACAGAACTTGTAATCATTATTGAATCCCCCAGTTTGTCTAAAAAGTTCTAGTGTTGTTTTTGATATTTTATATTTACTAAATTTTATATTCACTATGTTCTTCAAGATATATGAAATTGTAAGCTCTATACATATGTCATAGGATTTTTTTGAATCAATTAAAACTCCATCACAATCAAAAATTATTGTATTAATATTTCTAACATCTCTATCTGAAATCCTTTGATAGACTGCTCTATTGTTAATTATTCTTTTTTGATATACTTTTGACATTTTCATTTACAAATCTTGCTTTTGCTGATTTTCCGTGATTGATTAAACCCTCTTGGTTTGATAATTTTTCAATCTTCACTAAATTATTCTTTAATTTCTCTTTAGTTGTTTTTGCAATAAAAAATCTTCTCGTAAAATCAATACTAGATAATGCAGAATAAAATTTTCCTGAACCACCTGTTGGTAAGACGTGATTTGTACCCAATCCATAATCACTAAATGCAGCCGGCGTATAGTTTCCTATCAATACTACTCCACTTGACGTCATCTCTTTTGCTACGGAATCTTGATTCTCAGTCATAATCTCTAAATGCTCTGACGCAAAATCATTTGCAAAATCAATACATTCTTGCATGCTTTTACAATATACTATGAATCCATTCTTCAATAATGATTTACTGACTATGTCTCTACGCTCGATTTGCGGCAATCTTTCTTGTATTAATCTGATTAAATCTTTAGCAAGTCTTTTCGACGTTGTAACTACCCCGCATAAGCTATCAATACCATGTTCAGCCTGCGCAAATAGATCACTTATGATTAATTCTTTATCAGCACTATTGTCTGCAATTATCAGTAATTCTGAAGGACCTGCATGTAAATCTATTCCTACATCTTCAGATATTATTTTCTTAGCTTGATATACGAAAATATTTCCTGGCCCTACAATTTTCTCGACTGGTTTTATCGAATTTGTTCCATAACCCATTGCTGCTATCGCTTGAGCTCCCCCTACTTTGTATATCTCATCGACTTGGCAAATATCTGCTGCCACAAGTACTGATGGATTAATTTTCTTATCTAAAGATGGAGGCGAACAAACAATTATTCTTTTTACACCTGCTATCTTTGCTGGAACTGATGACATAATTAAAGATGATGGATACACTGCTTTTCCTCCTGGAACATAACATCCAACACTTTCTAACGGAACCATGTTGTATTTTATGTAGCTGCGCTTATCTCTTATTTCAACATCATTAACAAAATTAGAGAACAATTTCATTATCTTCTTTTCAGTTTTCTCTACAGATTTTTTTAGAATCTTTAATTCTTTTACGATTTCTGAATCAATGATTGAGTATGCTTCTTTAATCTCTTTATTATTAACTCTTAATTGATTAGGAAGTAGTTTTACTCTGTCAAACTTTGACGTGTACTTCAATAAAGCTTTGTCGTTGTTCTTTTTTACGTCATTCATTATTTTTTTTACGTAATCTATGTCAGTAGATTTTACTGTTCGACGACGAATTTTTTCTGAAGTTTGTTCTACTGTTGATAATTTGTTGATCTCAAAATACTGAATCAAACTATTTACCTTCATCTTCATGAATCTTCTCTAATGGTAGTATCTGGACAGGTTTATGTACAATCAAACCTTGTGCGTATTTTCTAAGATATGGTAATATCTGAAGAAATTCATCTTTAGGTATTACAGTATTAATCGAATACCATTCATCTTTTGATAATTTACTAATGGTGGGGGATTCTAATGACGGAATAATCTTTAAGACACGCTCTAAGTTGTTCTTTTTTACATTCATAAATATATGTACTTTGGATTTTGCTTCTACTACTCCCTTACATAAACTAATAACATCATAAATTTTCTGTCTCTTTTTGGGATCTTTTAATGCTATTTTATTTGCAATTAAATAAGCGGAAGATTCCATTATCGTATCCACAACTTTAAGATTATTTTGCGCCAAAGTTGAACCAGTTTCAATTACATCAAATATTACATCTGCCTCTTCTGGAGGTTTTGCTTCTGTTGCGCCAAAAGAAAACATGACCTTAACATCTTTGTTTGTTCCAGTACTAAACCATGGTGTGACAATCGACGGTGATTTTTTTCCATATTTCTTTTTGTATATCTCATTATTGAGCAAATATTCTCTTGCCAAATTCAGATACTCGGTTGAAATTCGTAATTGTTTTTTATCTTTTATATGATTCTTTAATAAAGCTGAGAAATTTTTGCTCTTATTTGCATCCGGTAACGCAACTACTATTCTCACCTTGCCATATTCTAAATTGAGTAATTTTACTACGTCTGCTTTGTTTTCTTTTATCCAATCTTCTCCTGATATTCCTATATCTTGAGTTCCTTCCTGTATGTTCTTTGGTATTTCTTGAGGTCTTAATATCTTCACGCTAATACTACTATCATTTATTATTGGCCTGTATGTTTTTGACTGGCCTTTTATTGTATATCCTGCAGTTTCAAAGAACTGATATGTTGCTTTTTCCAAAGATCCCTTTGGCAGAGCTAATTTAATTACTGACATAGAATTTTAATCCTCTTTTTCATAAAAACTAATGATAACTTACCTATTAAAGATAGTAAAATATTATAGTCAAGACTGGAAAATGTACAAAAACGATTATTCGCGGTGAATACAATCACTCATTTTCTTCAAATAAATTTATCTTAATCCTTTATTTAAGTATTTGTTGTAATAATTAAATAATAATCAGGCAGGGGTAGCGAATCTTAACAGAGCGAAGCCCGGTCAACCGCGGATTAACAAAGCGGAAAGGACTCAAGATCGGCTTGTTGTGATATCCTCTCCTCTAGAGGTTCATGGGTTCAAATCCCATCCCCTGCACTTTCTATCGATACTTTTTTTGACTGGAAAATACTTACAATTATTATGATTATTGAATTTAATGGCAACACTCCAAAAATTCAATCTGGCGTGTTTCTTGCTAGCAGTGCAGATGTTATTGGTGATGTTGTATTAGCAAATGATGTAAGTGTTTGGTATAACTCTGTAATTCGTGGAGATTTTAATTCTATTATTGTCGAGGATTCTTCCAATATCCAAGATAATAGTATCCTACATGTTGACGCTGATGAACCTCTTAGTATTGGTAAAAATACAACAATTGGTCATGGATGCATAATACACGGATGTACAATTGGAAATTCCTGTTTAATAGGAATGGGATCACTAATCATGAACCGCGTTATAATTGGTTCTAATTGTATAATTGGTGCAGGTACTCTGATAACACAGGATACAAAAATTCCTGATAATAGTGTTGTAGTAGGAAGACCAGGAAAAATTATCAGACAGATTACTCAATCCGATTTGGCATATATTAATTCTAATGCCAAAGCTTATGTATCTCTTAAAAATAAATACCTTAATCATTAATTTATTATTCTTTAATAAATTCTAACGATATTGAATTAATACAATATCTTTTACCTGATGGAACCGGCCCATCATCAAATACATGTCCTAGATGCGAATCACATTTTTTACACAGTACTTCCGTTCTAGTAATTCCTGCTGTCTGATCAATTTCAAATCTCACTGAATCACTATTATACGGTTCAAAAAAGCTTGGCCAACCAGTTCCCGAATCAAATTTTGTATTTGATTTGAATAAATTATTATTACAACAAATGCATTTGTAAACCCCTTTATCCTTTGTTTCATAGTATTTACCACTAAACGGGATCTCTGTTGATTTATTACGACATACATCAAATTGTTTATCAGATAAAATCTCCTTCCATTCACTCTCATTTTTACGGATTTTATCTTTCATACTAAAATTTAGTTGTAAATTGTTATAACTTTTTAGTGAAATTTCATTGTAAAATATGGGCCCGGAGGGATTTGAACCCACGACTTTTGGTTATCTTCTATAATCCGAAGACCAACGCCCTATCCGGGCTGGGCTACGGGCCCAACATTACTGAAGTAATTTAATATAAAAGTACAAATTTATAGGAAAAAGATATTCACTATCAATTCCTTAAATCCTATTGTATGTGTGATTGACAAATTGGAAGAAACAACTGATATTATTCAAGCAATAGAGAGCAACAAGGGATTTTTGATTAAAGATAATGACTCCCGTCAAGAATTGAAAATTCGTGGTTTCGGTGAAGGAAAAAAACATGGATTATTATTAAGAGATTACGAAGCTCTTTATTTAATCTATTCTTCCAAACTTAATGTTATCAAGGAAAATAAAAAGCTAACTTTTAATGATGTTCTTCAAACTGCTCTAATACGTGATGAACATGCTTGGACAAAATTCTTAATTTACAAAGATATTAGAACTCGTGGTTATGTAGCTAAAGAAGGCTTTGGTTTTGGTGCAGATTTTCGTGTTTATGATAAAGGAAATTTTGGTTCAAAAGCTGCAAAATATATTATCTTTGCTATGAATGAAGGCAATGAAATAAATCTAAAATCTTTGATCGATTCTGTAAAACAAATTTCTAGAATGGGCAAAGTTCCAATTATTGCAGTTGTTGAAAGACGAGGTGAAGTTATTTATTATCGTTTATCTAAATCTCATTTTCGTGAATTGCTTTGACATTTAATCTCATTGCTTTGCTTTCTCTAATTCGTCCAATAAATTCATTCATGATTGGTTTAGCTGTTATTGTAGGAATTGCAATTGGCTCTCCTGATATGTTATTCTCAAGACTATCAATTTATGGATTCATTACTGGATTCTCTATATCTTCTTATTCTATGATAATCAATGATGTTTACGATATTAAAATTGATAAAGTCAATCAACCAGAACGCCCTCTTCCCAAACAATTAATCTCTGTCAATTCTGCATTATCATTATCTCTAATTCTATTATTAATTGGTCTTACCAGTTCATTACTAATTTCTTATTACCATATCATTATCACTGTAATCTTCTCTTTCTTATCTTGGTTCTATAATATCTGGGGTAAAAAACAAGGACTAATTGGAAATTCTATAGTTGCATCTTCAATGTCTATCCCATTTATTTTTGGGGGCATAATCACTGGTAATATTTCATTATTAGTTTGGTCCATCTCTCTCATGGCTTTTCTCTCAGGAATGGGTAGGGAAATAATCAAAACAATTGCTGATGTCGAAGGAGATCAGATTAAAGGTGTAAAATCCATTTCTATTCAATTTGGATTGCGTAATGCAATGCTCATTGCCTGCATCTTTATAGTCAGCTCTATTATTGTTTCATTTATTCCAATTTATTTTAATCTGATTCAAATCTATTATGTTCCATTATTACTATTGACTGACTTAATTTTACTCTATTCGGTATCTATCATCTCAAAAAATTATTCAAAATCTGAATCATTAAAAGTAAAAAAACTAATACTTTATGCAATGTTGTTTGGATTGATAACTTTTCTTGCTAATAGTATGATTGTATGGTAGAAGTGTTTCTTAATGTGGACTGAAAAATATCGACCAAAAGTTCTTAGCGAGGTAGCTGACAACGACGATTTACGCGGTAAAATAAATAAATGGTTACGTACTTGGGATACATCTTTCAAGCCTATTTTATTACAAGGAACACCAGGTGTTGGTAAAACTTCTCTCGTCTACGCTCTTGCTAAAGAACTTGATTATCATGTAATTGAACTTAATGCTAGTGATAAAAGAACGAGGAATAATCTTCAATCTTCACTTGAACCTCTTTTTCAATCTACTACTCTGTTTAATGAAAAGATTTTAGTATTAATTGAAGAAGTCGATGGCCTTGATTCACGAGCAGATTATGGCGGTGTAGACTTTCTTATTGAAACAATCGACAGTATAACTGTTCCAATCATTATTACTTGTAATTCCTCAGATTCTAAAAAACTCTCTAAATTACTAAAAAAATGCCAGGTCTATAAATTCAAAAAAATCGACCCACGCCAAATAAGCTTAGTACTAGAATCAATTGCAAAAAAAGAAAAACTTACACTTCCTCTCGATAATATTGTCAATATTTCAACTACTTCTAATGGTGATTTACGTTATGCTATTAATGCTCTCCAGACATACGATTCGACCATAGAACAACCACGTACATTTATTTCTAAATCATTGTCTCTTGATCAAGGAATTCGACAATATTTTGATTCTGTTGATATGTCAGAGGCAATGAATTCACTTCTTAATACTCATTCTAACCCAAACGACATATTACGTGCCATATTTAGCAGTGTAGTCTCAAGTTCTAACAAAATTCCAAATAATGAATTATCTAAAATCCTCTCAATACTGTCTGACATCGACTTGTTACTGGGACGTATAATAAAAACTCGTGAATGGAGACAATTAAGATACTTTAATTCCCTTCTTGTTTATTCATTATTCGAAACTCTAACTCATCAACCAATTAAATTCAGTTTGTACCAAAATCCATTTCCATTACAAGTTCGTATCTGGAATGATGGCCGAAACTTTCGTACCATTGTAAAATCACTCAATAAATATACTAATGAATCAACCGATAATCTAGTAGATTCAATTCCTTATTTTATACTAATTCTATCAAAACAAGAAAACCGAAATAATCTTCTAACTCGTTTAGGATTAGAGGATAAAGAAATCAACACAATAAATAGAGAAATTACAAATATTTCTAAATCTAAGTAGGCGTTATTTCTTTTTGATTATTCATATAACTTCTTAATGCTCTTGGAATTGTAATACTTCCATCTTCGTTTTGATAATTCTCTATTATTGCAATTAAAGTACGTTCTGTAGCAGTCAGTGTACTGTTTAGTGTATGTGTTAAAATACTTTCTTCGTGTGGTTTATTTCTAAATTTTATACTTAGTCTGCGAGACTGAAAATCCGTGCAATTACTACAAGAAACTAGTTCTCTGTAGTTATTTTGTCCAGGCAACCAAGCTTCAATATCAAAAGTTTTTGCTGCAACTTTACTCATGTCCCCAGAACTTAGTAACATAATTCTATATGGTATTTCTAATTCTTTATAGAATTGTTTCACATCTAATAGAATTTCTTCATGCTGGTTCCAGGAACTTTCTGGATCAGTAATCGAAAAAATCTCCACTTTTTCAAATTGATGTACTCTGAATATTCCTTTTGTATCTCTTCCATGAGATCCCGCTTCCTTTCTAAAACACGGACTAATTGACGCATATTTTCTAGGCAAATCATCTTTAGAGAAGATTTCATCTGAATGCATTGCGGCTAAGGCATGTTCTGACGTTCCAATTAAGTATAAATCCTGGTCTTCGATTTTGTAAATTACTTCTTCAAAATCTGATAATATTACTGCTCCACTCATTGGTTTCCTATTCATTAGATATGGAGGTTGTAACAGGGCATATCCTCTCTTATTGATATATTCAAGCGCAAATGCAATTAATGCATAATTCATTTTCACCAATTCATTTTTCAAAAAGTAAAATCTCGAACCTGAAATTTTACTTGCCCTCTCTATATCAATCAAATCATTTTTTTCAGATAATTCTATATGATCTAATGAATTCTTGTTTAACCCTGTTTCAGGTTGCCACTTCTCAATCTCTTTATTTGACTTATCATCTATTCCTATTGGTACTGAATCATGAATTAAATTTGGTATGGATTCTAGACGATTATTATATTCATCTTGACTTTTTTTAGCGTTATTCTGTAAATCTTCAATTTTCGTTGATATATTCTTCATTTCTGTTAATGTTTCTGTTATGTCAATTCCTTGTCTTTTCTTTGTTGATATGTCCTTAGAAATATTATTCCTTTGCATCTTATACGATTCTAGTTCAGTAATTAATTCTCTTCTTCCTCTATCTATTTCTAGAAGTTCTGAGATATCTAATTCTACATTCCTATCTTTCAGCATATTGATGACTTTTTCTGGTTCTGCCCTCATTAACTTTGGATCAATCAAATCATTCCACCTTTTCTAATGTTTTACTTGTCATATCAATCATTGATAAAACTTCATCTACTGTATTTAACAAAGTTTCCATTACATTATTAGATTTAAAATTAATCTCTAAAATATTATTCTTCACACTCTGACTCATAGTCATTCCTTCTGGAAAATCTTTATTATCTGGATCTAATGATTTTGCTATAATTGCTGCTGTAGACTTTTTTCTGAACTTCAAACTAATATCGATTTCTATATTTTTTTTCATATCTATTGTTTTAGATATTAATATTTTGTACCTAAGCTAATTGAGCAACTACAGATTTATATTTCCACTTTTTAGGAATGATATTTTTCTTTTTGTAATATTTAGAAAGTCTGTGTACCTTAGCTTCTATCATCTCCAAAGATCTTACGTTTTTTCTATCTCCTTTATTTGCTTTCAAATGGTTTTGCAAGCTTACAGCTCTTTTTACTAAAGATTCCAAATCTTCAGGTATCTCTTGTTTTACCCCATTCTCTTCCATGAAATCTTTCATTTTCTTTCCAGTTACTGCTTTTATTGAAGAAACAGCATATTCATCTCTTAATTTAGTTCCTATCTGACTGACATTCATTCCTTCTTTATTCATTTCAACAACAAGTTTTCCAATTTCTTCAGGGGTGATCTTCACCCAATCAGACTTCATAGTAGATGGCTTCATAGATTGAGATTTTCCTCTACTGTTTCCATGTATTCTAGTCAATTGTTCTCTTTTCCATATATGATGTTTATAATGATAAGTCTTGCGTTTTTATTGATTTTTTTCTAACCATTCCGCAAATGTTCGTGCTGCTTTTGACCTATGAGATATTTGATTTTTTTCACTTAATGACATCTCTGCAAAAGTTTTGTTTTTTCCCTTTGGTGTAAATATCGGATCATAACTAAAACCCTGATCTCCTTGTAAATTTGTAGAAATATTTCCCTCGCAAATTCCTATGAAACTCTTTACAACTTTTCCCTTATCACCATACACAATAGCTGAATGGAATTCTGCTGTTTTATCTTCTCGATTCCTTAGCAATCTAACTATTCCACCAAGTCCAATAGTTTTATACACAAATGCTGAATATGGACCTGGAAAACCATATAATGAATTAATATATACGCCAGAATCTTCTACAATGAATGCTTCATCAGTTTTTGTTGATATTTCTTTTGCTGAGTGTTCAGCAACCGATAATACACTAAATGCTTGTATTTCTGTTCCCTTTAAATCAACAACCCGAAGATCTAAGTCATAATTATCTAATATATTTCTCATCTCTTCGTATTTGTCCATATTCTTTGTCGCCAAATTGATTTTTTTATTAGTCAACTCTTGCATATCTCCCTCTCATTTCAATTTTCTTTACGATGGAAAAAATTTCCTCCGAAGAAGTCTTCATTACTGATTTGTAACCCTTCTTAAAATTATTAAACACTTCATTAAAAACATCGTTATGAGCACTCTGTAAAATGCCTTTAAATAATCTTATATCTACTCCTTTATCCTCTAATTTTTTGCTTGTCATAGATAATCCAAAATCAATCAAACATATACTTCCATTATTTCTTATTATCATATTTGACGTCGTTAAATCTCCATGAATTGTGTTATTCTTGTGCAATACTGCGACTATTTCTCCAATCTTTTTACCTATATCTGACCTATTAGAATCATTTTTCATTAATACATCTCTCACTTTCATACCATCTACATTTTCCATTATTATTTCTGATTTCTTTAAATCAACGAAATAAATAATTGGAACATCTAATTTTTCTCTTATCTTGTTTATCATGTTTGCTTCCTTCAAAGTTCTGCTAGATCTAATAAATTCATCTATCTCCTGACGCCTATATTTCTTAATATCACGACGTTTTGAAATAGCCGATTTTCCAAACCATTCAGTAGAAGATATTATAGCTTCTGCACCAATATTGATTATTTTCGCCATTTTACATCTACTCTGTCTAATCTCCATGATTGTTTAACCCAACTTTCTTCTACTGACACTTTTGTTCCACTATTATATGCCAATATTCCAGCCCATGCAATCTGTGCACCACAATCTCCTGCGTAATTTCTAGGAATCACTGATAGCTTTGAACCCCTTTCTTTACACATAACTTCTAACATTTCTTTCAATCTAGTGCTTGCTGCTACCCCTCCTGTTATTATTACTTCTTTCTTTTCTAAGAACGACACAGCTCTTTCTGTCACTTCTGTTAACATAGCATATGATGTTTCTTGCAATGAAAAACATACATCTTCTATTTTCTCTCCCTTGTCAATCATCTTTTTTGCACTAGTTAAAATTCCAGAGAATGAAACATCATTACCTTTTACAGAATAAGGTAATCTTAGAAAATTTTCTGATTCACTTGCTAATTTTTCGATAGTGGCCCCTGCTGGAGAACTATATCCTATATGCCTTCCTATCTGATCAATGAGTTGACCTATTGTCAAGTCTAATGTTTCTCCAAACACTCTCCATTTTCCTGAATTAAATCCTAAAATCATTGTATGACCTCCAGAAACTAAAAGATTTACAGGATCTGCTGTACGTGTCAATAAACAGCCTAGTTCAATATGTCCGATTGCATGATTTACTGGAACAAGAGGCTTGTTTAATTTCAATGATAATGCTCGTGCTGCAGTTGCACCAACTCGGAGACATGGTCCTATCCCAGGTCCAGCCGAATATGAAATAATATCTAAGTCTGTATATTTGATTTTTGCCTGTTCAATTGCTCTTTGTATTACTTCGTTTGCAATATTTGAATGATGTCTAGATGCTTCACGGGGATGTATTCCTGAACCTTTCGGTGCTTTGTAAATGTCCTTCACATCTGAGATTATGTTTCCATCAGTATCAACGATAGACGCTCCAAACGTATGCGCTGTTGATTCTAAACCTATGCAAATTTGACTATTCTTCATTAGTTAACATTTAAGAATCTCAATTATGAATATATCTCTAACTATATTGAAAAAAACACAAAAAAAATTGGATTTTCGAACCATTGAAATTACTTTTGTCATTCATGAGACTGAGGATATTGATAAATTCTTATCTCATTTATTCGAAATCTTTGGTTTATCCGATACTGATTTCAGCATAAAAAAAACTGAAGGGCATCATGGGAACATTATACAATTAATCCGCGCTCATCTTATTCGAGACCGGGTACCTGAAATAACCAACAAAATTCTTTCTTCTATTAATGTAACTGATCTTAAAACTATTAACAATAATCTACTTTACTATCTAGACGACAAATTCACTTTATACTTACGGTTTAATAAACAAGATATAATTGACAATATTTTAACGCTTTCTTACGATGATTCTGTTCGCATCAAGATGAAACCAAAAATTAAATTAAATAAAGATAAAATAATAGCTTCATACAAGGAATTATTGAGTGAGTATTCATGAGAGTAAAACAAAGATATCTACTAACTGATAACGATGATCTTGCTAACATCAAATTATTAAATTTAAAGAACACTCGAATTATACGAAATAGCTTTAGTAAAACAATAATTCTAAAAGTGAATCTAGATTACATTCAGGAAATAAAACAACAACTTTCTAGTCATAATATTCAAATTCTTCAAGTTTCAGGCACTCTCAAATCAATAAAAAACAAAAAGAATTAAATTATCTTAATACAATATAGTTTTGGGATGAAGTATTAGTCGCCCCAGACTGAGTTCAGATGAAGCTCCGGGACATTGATCCTCTTTTATTCTGAATTATGAGGACACTGCGACGAAACTGACCACTATTCTTTCCATGCAAGTATTATGTTTATTATTCCGAATAAATTGCCAAATAAAATTAATCCAATTCCCAGTCCACTTGGTATTGTAGCGAATTCCATCATTACTCCAACTACAAATTCTGACATGCCCGAATAAGATGCAGACGATCCTACATAACCTCCCCAATACATGAAAATACAAGCTAACAATGCACCAATTTCTGACAATACAATCTGAGCATAAAATAAATTTTTCTTTATTAATTTGATTTCATATAATTTCCAAAGTAAATAGTACACGAATGTCCATGCAATAAATCCAATTACTGCTGAAAATAGAAATATAAAGTACGCTAAAACCATATAGATTCCAGGCCATTCAGTAATTAGTATTGGAAAAGCTAATTGAGGAATTAAAATAGGAAACAAAAATATTATTGCAACAATTGTGTTTAATACTGATAATTTCAGAAAATTCTTTATAACAGTTTCAATCCTCATCATGTTATTTTCTCTCTAAAGACTTAATTTTTGATATTATTAAAATTACCGAATATATAGAACCTGTAAGTATTACTATTGATGCAATTCTCTTCCATATTCCTAAATCTTCTCGAAACGTCTGAACCTCTAATTGACTCAATAAAAATAAGAATATAATTCCAAATAATATGGTAAAATTACCCCATAAAATCGATATTTGTAATTCTCTCTTCCTTTCTATAAAAATATAAAATAACAGTCCTAAGAAAAATATTAATATTGGTACAATCAAATACGGATTCAATAAAATTAAAAAATAAATTTGATACAGCAAGCATTATACACAACAACATAATTATATTTGAAAATTAGCTTCCGGATAATTATACTAAATTGTTGATCGATTTCGTAATATTTAATACAATTTACATTAACTATAATATAGTAATGTCTAACTCCTATATTCGAACACTTGACTCTTTGAATCATAAAGACGGTGATATTGTAGGTGGAAAAAGTGCTAATCTTGGTGAATTATTGAACGCAGGTCTTCCAGTTCCTGGTGGATTTGCTATAACTACTACGGCTTACAAAGAATTAGTTATAGAAACAGAATCAAAGAACCAGATTCATGATTTATTGAATAATTTGGATATGGATGATTTTGATTCAATAAATTCGTGTAGTGCGCAAATTCGTGAATTAATCGAAAAAATTCCTCTTCCTGAAGCTCTAATATCTGAAATTCAATCTTCTTATCGCTCATTAGGAGATGATATTGAAGTTGCAGTAAGAAGTAGTGCCACTGCCGAAGATCTCCCATCTGCTAGTTTTGCAGGTCAAATGGATTCTTTTTTGTATATTAAAGGAATTGAAAATGTTCTAAAGTCAGTTAAAAAATGCATTAGTTCAGTTTTTTCATCTCGTGCAATATCTTATAGACATGAAAAAAACTTTGATCATTTTATTGTTCTTGCAAGTGTTACTATTCAAAAAATGTTAGATCCTGAATCTGCTGGCGTTATGTTTACACTTAATCCTGTAACTGGTGCAACAAACGAAATATACATAGAAGGTTCATGGGGAGTTGGCGAAACCATAGTACAAGGTAAAGTTGATCCTGATTCTTTTATTGTTCAAAAACCTGAATTAAATATCTCGTCTCGTAATATTAACACTAAAAAACTTATGACCATTCGTGGAGCAACACAAGGAAAATTCTCAATTGCTGACCGTGCTTCTGCAACAGAAATTGATGTTCCCCTTGATATACAAAATAAACCATCAATCGATGACAATACCGTTAAACTTCTATCTGATTATGCAGTTAAAATCGAGAAACATTACAACAAACCTATGGATATAGAATGGGTTCTTGAAAAAAATTCACATCAGATCTTTATTGTACAAGCTCGTCCAGAAACTGTTCATTCAAAACCTCAAAATAATAATGAAATTATCTTAAAAGGTATTGGAGCTTCTTCTGGTGTTAGTTTCGGTCCTGTAAATGTTATTTTAGATATTAAGAACACTACTAGTTTTATCAACAAACAGGTTCTTGTTACTCAAATGACTACTCCTGATTGGACACCAATTATGAAACGTGCTTCTGCAATTATTACTCAATCAGGCGGAGCTACTGCTCATGCTGCTATCGTTTCTAGGGAATTGGGAATTCCATGTATTGTAGGCGCGAAAGATGCAACAAACATATTGAAAACTGGACAAGAAGTTACAGTAGATGGTTCTACTGGATGTATATATGATGGTAAAGTTGAAATCCAAAATAAATCTGAAACTCAATCTTCTTCATTTGAAAGTGAATCTTGGCCTATAACTGCCACCCAAATATATATGAATTTAGGTTCTCCTGACCTTATTGATAAATATAAATTTCTTCCATTTGATGGAATAGGTTTAATGCGTCTTGAATTCTTAATTGCAGATAAAATATCTAAACACCCATTAAAAATAATTGAGGATAATGAATCAGACAAATTTGTTAACGAACTCTTTAACGGCATAAATAAAGTAGCTAGTACTATCTTTCCACGACCTCTCGTTGTACGTTTTAGCGATTTCAAATCTAATGAATATCGTAAACTTGAAGGTGGAGAAAAATACGAACCACATGAAGAAAATCCAATGATTGGATGGAGAGGTATTTCTAGATATATTAGTCCTGATTACCAACCTGCATTTCGTTTAGAATGTAAGGCAATTAAAAAATTAAGGGATGCAGGTATGTCAAATGTTTGGGTGATGTTACCATTTGCTAGAACAATTCCTGAAGTAAAAGAAACATTGAAAATCATGCAAGAAGAAGGACTAGAACGTAGTGATGATTTTAAAGTATGGTTAATGGCAGAAACTCCTAGTCTTGTAATTCAAGCCGATGATTTTGCAAAGCTATGTGATGGATTTTCTATCGGCAGTAATGATTTAACCCAGCTTATGTTGGGCGTTGACCGTGATTCTGAGTTATTACACAGTCTTGGATATTTCAACGAACGCGATCCTGCAGTTCTGAAAGCAATCAAATCTCTCATACGCGCTGCACATGATAACGATATAACAATCTCCATTTGTGGACAAGCTCCATCATTATACCCTGATTTTGCTGCTTTGTTAGTAAAAGAAGGAATTGATAGCATTAGTGCAAATCCTGATTCTGTTATAAGGACTCGCCGCTCAGTTGCAGGAGCAGAAAGAAAAGAACTTCTTAGACTACGACAAAATTCAAATTCTGAATAAATTACTGATTTTTTTTATACCTATTATGCAGGACTTGGTAATCCTTCTACGCCTAATTGTATTCTAACTATAGATGGACCTATTCCTAATGAATTATCTTTATTATCTCCCATTCCTCCTATGTCAAAATTAGTTATGTATATTGATTCACCTGAGAATGCTATACTTGATGGAAATTCTAATGGTCCAGTATTGTCATTTTTAGCTACTTCGATAATTCTTCTTCCACCATCACCCTCGGGAGTTATTGCCATTATTGCATTCCTTCTATTAGTTGCTATCCATAAATTACCTGCTTTATCAAAAGCAATTCCATCTGCACCTAATAACGCTTCATGACTTCTCCATACAGTTACAGATACTATTGCACCATCTTCTTTTCTAGTTTCAACTTTATGAATTACACCATTACCTGTATTTGAAAAATATAATGTTCCATCCTTATCAAATGCAAGTCCATTAATTCCAAACGGAAATGTTGGATCTCTTGATGTTAATTGATTTGCAAATTCTCTCGTCGCTTTTGTTTTCATATCAACTTCCCAGAGTATTCCGTTTATACTATCTGATACAAACATTCTACCAAAGTTATCAAATGCTATGTCATTTGTAAACTTTAATCCAGATTTAAATATTTTAGCTTTACCAGGAGAAGCTGCACTTATATCCTCTTTATCTAATTTCCATATCTGTCCACGTCCTCCAGTCGCAACAAAAAGATCACCTTCATGATCAAATTTTATACCAAAAAGACCAATTCCTTCGCCATCTGCTTCTACCCTACCAACAACATCCGTTTTCCCAGTTAATGGATCAATTCGTATAATATTTCCTGTATTTTCCCCGATGTATAAATTTCCATCTTTATCCGAAGTAATACCTTCAGCAAAATTCGTCATTTCATTTGAATTAGGATCTAAGTCCAAAAGTAATTGTGGTTTTAATCCTGGTCTTGGATCATAGGCTATCTGACGTGGAACTACAAATATTCCTAAAATCATTACTGTCAGGCCTAGCACAACCAAAATAATTAACATATTTTTTTGTTCCAATTTTTATCTCCCCTTATTCATATTTTATTAACTTGCTTATAGGCATTTTGCCTAGAATTAACAATCTTTAATTTTGAGACTTACTATATGAATAATATATTGCCTTCTATTGATGAAACCGATAAAAGAATAATTTCCGAATATCTCAAAGATGCGCGGATTTCATATCGAGAGGTTGCTAAACGTTTACACTTAGCTGTTGGAACAATTCTTACAAGAACAAAAAAACTTGAAAATGATGGTATAATTAAGTCATATTCTGTTATTCTTGATCATGATAAATTGGGATATGATACAATTGCAATATCTGAGATTACAGTATCCAAAGGAAAACTTACTGAAGTTGAGCATGCAATTGCTAAATTATCTCCTACGTGCGCTGTTTATGATGTTACAGGAGAAAATGATGTAATTGTTGTATCAAAGTTTAAAAGCCGAGCAGAAATGAGTAATTTTACTAAGAAACTTTTGTCTATGACTAATGTTGAACGAACTAATAGTAGATTAGTACTTAATACAATTAAAGAAGACTTTCGTTTATCGCCATAATCGATATACTTAATACCAATTTGTTCAAACTTTACTATGGGGAGAAAATGAGCGACGAAAAACTAATGAAAGAGTATCGTGGACCATCTAAACAATATCCAACCATAGAACGCAAGTATTTTATTCGAATATTTGCAGGTTTGATGATTATTCTTCTTGGTGTTATTGGTCAACAAATAACTGTTGAACTTAGTAACACAACCGTTTTAGTACAAGGTCCTGATCCAGGAGCTGGACCTAGTGAAATATCTTCTGGTATTGACGTAACTCGTACTGGTGGTATGCTTGCAATGCTTGTTGGCTCTGTTTTTAATCTGAGAGCAATAACTAAATATCGTGAAGAGTACGGAGAAATAAAAGAAAGTGAAAAACGCCCTGAGATGTTATTTATTCTTGGTGGATTAATACTAACTATAGTTGCAATAGGACTGGCAGGCAGTTTTATTATCTAATAAATTATTTAATTAACGCTAAAGCCATTTCAGTTAAAACTTCTTTAGGATTATCTGCAGTAACGAATGCTCTACTGGCTCCGACACCTTGCATTCCTAATTCAACAGCTTTCGTAACATCATCTTTTGTTGATATACCTGATCCAGAAATGACAAATATTTTCTCATCAATTTTTCTAATTACATTTATTGCATTGATAACTACTTCAGGATTTACAGTAGAAATCGCTTTTCCTGTTCCAATCAATTCAGGTATCTCCACAATCATCATATCAGGATGCTTTTTGGCTATAGATTCTGTCTCTTCAGCGTTACTGGCACATAAACATGATATTAATTCAGTCTCTTTACATCGATTAATTGTTAATTCTATCTCGTTCAAAGATAATGGCTTCTCTGAGTGATTAATTAATGCTCCAAAACATCCAGATTTTTTAATCGATTCTGGAATTATATAACCTGTATTTCTACCTGGTTCAGCATAATCTACATGTTGTGCAAAAATTGGTATATCATATTTTGTAATTATTGAATTAATGTCCATAAATTGTGGCGAAACAAATATTGTTATTCCTAATTCATTTGATACATCATTGATAATTTCAGCTAACTGCATTGCCTTTTCTGCAGTAGCTTCTGGATACGTTTTAAAATTAATGAATATTAAAGGCTCTTTTATTGTCAATTACTAATTTAACGTTTTTTCTTATTTAGTACGGCTACTTGTTGATTTACCCAATTTTGAAATGTATCATCAAGACCAGATGTTTTTGTAGCTGCATTACGCTTTGGAGCAGCTTTCTTCTTTGGAGCTGCATTACGCTTTGGAGCTGCTTTCTTCTTTGGAGCTG
>ENA-ORDI01000061-ORDI01000061.1-marine-metagenome-genome-assembly--contig:-NODE-61-length-71428-cov-4.668554_pt1 | contig 71428 bp, 62 predicted proteins | sample MGYA00248628_ERZ508525 | MGnify/ENA primary metagenome ERZ508525 (study PRJEB26195, sample SAMN05422138) | marine metagenome | isolation source: East of Porto Seguro, South Atlantic Ocean | place: Atlantic... | reverse complement strand
TACACTCGTCACAGATGTAGACTCCAGGTCCAGCAATAAGCTTTTTAACCTCTTTTTGAGATTTGCCGCAAAAATTGCAGTGTAGTGTTCCGTAGCTTCCGCTTTCTTTCTTGTTACTCATAAGTTTCCTTCAAAATCTCAATAATTACGTCTAATCTTTTGACTTGCTCTTACCTTTCGGTTGAATAATGTTATCTATTAAGCCCATTTCTTTAGCTAGATTTCTCTTATGTTTTTGTAAAGTATTTCTAACCAATTTAGCGTCTTCGGGGAAATCCCTATTCTCTATACCGGCACTGGTTAACATTGTTTCCAAACCAATATCTACGGTCTTTTGATCATTTACCCTAGAGCTCTTGCGTCCTATGGGAACGATCATCCTACTGGCCCCATGAGGATACAGATCGTATTGTGTTTCAACATCGTCCATTACAGTTCTAGTTTCAGGATGAACTGCATGAAGGTGATACACTTCATAAAAGGCATCTACTCCTGTTTTCCAATTTGCTTCCCATTCACTCTGTACGTGACGTGCTACTTTCATTTTATCTATAGAGTAGGACTCAAGATATCCTTCTGGCAGACCTAGTCTTTCTTTAAGTGGACAGGCTTTAGAGTCCATGTTAATAAAAATTAATCCAGCATAGGTTTCACAAAGTACTTCTGATAAACCTGCATTTTGGCATATGACTCCTTCTCTAAAGGATTCTTCATCAGTTATCTTAATTAATTCCCCATCCAGATTGTATTTCCAAGAATGGAAGGAACAAGTAATGGTAGATAAGTTTCCTCTTTCATTCAAAATGAGTTTGTTCCCTCGGTGGCTACACACATTGTAGAAAGCTTTGATTTGATTTTTCTCATTCTTAGTTATTATGAGAGATTCTCTTCCTATCTCGAAAGTGAAATAATCGCCAGTTCTAACTAGATCAGAAGTAGGTCCAGCTATTAACCAGACTTTAGACCAAAGATTTTCCCACTCTTTTTCCATAAATTCTGCACTGAAGAACCTTTCCGGTGAAATTCTACTGATACCGTTATCTATATAGGGTTGCTTAGCTTCCAAAGAATCCTTTTTAGCACTGGGATTTACCTTAGGTCCTTTAATATATTTATTACTGATGTCACTCATTATTGCTTCCCCAGTACATCTATTCTCTTGTACTTTAACTTGTTATGATTATAGAGAAAAATTGTAATTACATACAAGATACAAAGATTAAAATTTTAATCAAGGTCAAATAGTGGTTTTATTAAAAGATATATTTAAAGTCATAGTTTTAATCCTTTATCCTATTTTTATTCTTGGTCTCGCTGATCCTGAAAAAATTTATCAAAAGAATTGTGCTAGCTGTCATGAAGGTGGTGTAGCCAAAGCCCCCCACAGAATGTTTCTAGAAATGATGCCAACAGATGCTATTTATTCTTCCTTAACAGAAGGAATTATGAGTAGCCAAGCTAAAAATTTAAGCATAGAATCCAAAGAAAAATTAGCAGAACATTTATCAAAAGTTTCTTTAACCTCTCTTCAGCAAGTTACTTCAAAGAGGTGTAAATCCTCAATAAAATTTGGGAAAGAGCTTTCTACCAAAACAAGTGGTTGGGGAATTGAGTTATCTAACTCAAGATTTCAAAACCCAAAACTTGCTGAAATGGATGCTTCAGATGTTACTTCTTTAGAACCTATTTGGGCCTTTGCTTTTCCTAATTCTCAAAGAGTCAGATCACAGCCTTTCCGTACAGGAAACACTATTTTTATAGGTAGTCAGGACGGTAGAGTTTACGCAATTGATCATAATTCGGGCTGTATTCATTGGATATTTAGAGCCTCTGCAGAAGTAAGAACTGCTGTTTCTGTGGTTAGGGATTCAAAAGGTAGGGCTCTAGCTTATTTTGGAGATCTTCTTGCACAACTTTACGTTTTAGATGCTTTTTCTGGAAAGTTGATTTGGAAGAAAAAAATAGACAATCACTCTAACGCAACTTTTACAGGCACTCCTATAAGCATTGATGGAGTCATTTACGCCCCTGTTTCTTCTTTAGAAGTGACTTCGGCAGCGGATCCTAATTATAAGTGCTGTACTTTTAGAGGTAGTTTGAATGCCATTAATTTACTAAATGGGGAACTTATTTGGAAATCATACACAGTAAAAAAAGCTCCAAGACAAATAGGAACTACTTCAAAGGGTACGCCAATTATTGCTCCTTCGGGAGCTCCAATTTGGACTACTGTTACTTTTGATGAGAGTAGGAACAGATTGTATCTTGGCACAGGCGAAAATTACTCTTCACCATCTACAAATACAAGTGACTCCATAATTGCTTTTAATATATCTAATGGAAACATAGTTTGGGCTACTCAAATGACATCTGGAGATGCTTGGAACATGGCTTGCATGGAAGTAAATAATCCAAACTGTCCTATAGAGAATGGTCCAGACCAAGATTTTGGGGCAGGTCCTGTACTAGTTTCTCTGGCTGGGGGTAAAGATATTTTAGTAGCTGGACAAAAATCTGGAGATGTTTGGGGTCTTGACCCACAAAATGGATCAATTGTCTGGAGCAAGAAATTAGGACGTGGTGGTATCCAAGGAGGAATTCATTTTGGTCTTGCTGCTGATGGAGAAAAAGTATTTATTCCAATTTCAGATATGAGCTGGGGGGAAGAAGAAGTTATCGCTGTTCATGGTTATACAGAAAAACCCACTCCAGGTTTATATGCTCTGAACGCAAAAACTGGTGAGACTCTCTGGTATACAAAAGCACCTGAAATTTGCAATGATCGGGAATTCTGTAATCCAGGAATTTCTGCAGCAATTTCAGCTATTAATGGAGTGGTTTTTGCTGGTCATATGGATGGACATATCCGCGCTTACAATTCTAGTAATGGTTCAATAATTTGGGACTTTGATACAGTTCGTAAATTTGATTCAGTAACTGGAATTAAGGGTTTTGGAGGGTCTATGGGAGGAAGTGGTCCTCTTCCTTATAAAGGCAATCTTTACTTGAGTTCTGGATATGCCCTCTATGGCCACATGCCTGGGAATGTACTTATAGCATTTGGAAACATTAAATCAACTAAATAATTTGAATATATAACCGATGGCAATAAGCTCTAAAGCAATAGATTTAGATAAAATTTAGAGATAGAAAGAGTTTAAGTTAGTCCGTTTGTTTTCTTAGCGAAAGCCTTCAACGACCCTAACTTGCCTCTGGTATCATTTTCTTTCCGTATTTAGGTAAGCTACTCTATCCGAGCGAAACGATCCAATCCAAATTTTGTTGCCTATTGGTAAAGCTACCGTTGGTAAACCAAAAATAGTTTTTTTAAATGAAAATCTATTTTTTTCTTCAAGAGAGATTGGATTCAATTCGTAAATAGAAAAGGGTAACGTACAAACTTTCATTCCTGAGCACCTAAGAGTATCTAAAATTTCATGATCTAGGGTAGTCACCCAAAGAGAGTTGTTTTTTAGAATTAGATTGTCTGGGGAATTGAGGAAAGTCCTAGAAATCTCCTTATTTTGGGTTAAATCTAAAACTCGAACCTTATCTCCTAGATTATCGTTGATATAAAGCAAATTCTTACTTTGATCAAAGGCAATACCGTTTGGCATAGCCCCTTCGCTTCCAACTACTTTAGAGAAGCCTTCTTTGTTATTCCACTGCAAAACATACCCGGTATCGTATTTAAATAAGGCTCCAGCAAGGAATGTAGTGATAGAAACTTCCCGATCATACATATGAGAAACAAAGAAACTTCCGTCTGACTTAAGGCTTACATCATTAAGATAACTCTCTATTGGGGCCTTAACGCAACCACGCCAATTCAAAGCCCACTGAGAGCCCTTTCGTAGCAACTCATACATCTCTACAGATTCATACTCTATGTGATTAACAACAGCCAATTGATAAAGATCATCATCCCGCTGTACTAAATCTATGCCATGAGGTCCAATCAAATCTCCCGATTTTCGGATACAAAGACCGTCTCCCCAAGTATTCGTTGAATAACTAATATCAAGAGGCAAGCTTTCTTCAGTTATAAGATCCAACAAAGATAATTTACCGGGAATCATTTCTTCCAGGGGTTCTATGCCCCCGAATTCAGAAACGATCAGAAAATTGTTATCAGGAGTCACCGCTAAATCTTCTGGATTATTAACAACACAGACTACAGATAAAGGATAGTCGGGCTCACATTCAGTAATTTCTGGAATTGGACCAATGTAAGATCTAGCCAAAAGGAACAAGGCCAACAAAAAACATATAAGAGAAGAAGGAATAGCCCACAGATAGAAGTTGATGGATAAATAAAAATTGACGATCTTTTTTGGAAGATCAGGGAAAACAAGAAATATTAATCCCTCTAGGGCGGCGACAATACTAACAACCAGAAGAACGAGTTTCCATAAAATCTCAGTTGAATCTGGTAATGAAATTAACCATAAAGCTATGGGAAGGAATATAACGATGTAACCAATGGCAAAGAATCTTATTACCTGATCACTTGACACAAACAATTCCATCAATGAAAGGACTGTTCTCCTAAACAAAATAAAAAAACCAGATAGAAAAAAGAAGATAACCAATACGATGTTCATAACATGTTATTGATTTTTAGTTCTTAAAACTTCTTTAGAGAAATTGTTACTTGTTGATCTTACAGGATTTATTTCTATTCCCCCCCTTCTTAAATAATTAGCTTGAACAGCTAATTCATTTGGGGAGCAATATTCTTGAATGTCTTGAAAAACTTTTTCAACGCATTCTTCGTGAAATGCCTGATGGCTTCGGTAGGAAACAAAATACCTTAATAAATTTTCGTGAGCTATGGATCTGCCTGAATATTTAATTCTTAGGGTTGCCCAATCTGGTTGACCCGTTACCGGACAAAGACTTCTAAAAAGGCTACAAGAGAGTTCTTCATTTACTTCTTCAGTGGAAACCTCAAGCAATTCTCCTTTTATCTCTTCTTTGCCCTGATGTGCACTGAAGCCAACTGAATCAATAGAAATACACTCTTCAATAAAGTCTCTGGGCATTTGTTTTATCTCTATTGTCACCTCATCAGAGACACATCTTTCTAAATCGTTCTTTAAGAGGGCTTCTAGATCATTCTGATCATTTAAGCTCTTATTATTAAGGGAGTTTAAATAGAGCTTGAAAGATTTAGATTCTATAAAATTTTTTGAAGAACTTGAGTAGGAAGCATATAAAATCCCATTCTTGGGAAGTCTTTTAGAGTTAAGCCAAGATAATTCATAGGCTGTCCAAGAATCCAAGCCATAAAAAGAACTAAGATTTAATTTTATGCCCGATCTAGCTCTCGCTTCTTCCCTATTAATACCTACTAATAAAGAAGGATCGTAACTTTTTGGATATTTTGTTTTCTTACCAAGAGGTAAATCCTGAAAATCCACAGCTAAGTCCTTATACCCTTGCCTCTATTTAATAACCATAGAGCAATGATAAAGAGAACTGCAATGAAAAAAACTATCATTAATAAGGCAAAACTAACCGTCATGTTCATTGATGACAGATCAGAAGAACCTAAAACACCGTGTCTTAGAGCATTGACCATGTACAAGATTGGGTTTCCAAGGGACACATTTCGCCAGAACTCGGGAAGCATATCTATGGAATAAAAAATTCCTCCAAGATAACTTAACGGGGTCAAAATAAACGTTGGAACGATTGAAACATCATCAAAAGACTCAGCAAAAAGAGCATTAAGAAATCCTGCTATAGAAAAAAGCATTGCAGTTAAAAAGATAACTAAAATGGTTAAGGGCCAGTTTTGAACGTGTAAGTCAGCAAAGGGTAAAGACACAATTGCGACAAGAATGGCTACCATAATGCCTCGAGTCATTCCGCCAAAAACCCAACCTGCAAGAATTACATAATGTGGAATTGGGGTAACGAGTAGCTCTTCAATACTTTTCTGAAATTTCACACTAAAAAAGGAGGACAAGACATTCGAATAAGAATTATTAATTACTGACATCATAACCATGCCAGGAACCATCCATTGTAAGAAACTGAATCCCCCCATTTCTCCTATCCGAGACCCGATAATTACACCTATGGTCACGAAATAGAGAGCAATCATGATTGCAGGTGAAACCAAAGTTTGTAACCAAATTCGGGTAAACCTTCCTATCTCTTTTCTTAAAATGGTAAGAAACGCGTTCAGGGTTTCTACTGAATTCAATCCTTTTCTCCAACAGGGCTATCCAACAAAGAAGTTTTATCAATATTTGACTCGGTTAAACTAATAAACAACTCTTCTAGCCTTCCAGTTTCATTTCTCATACTGAGTACTTTAATGCCTTGTTCTGAAAGAAAATTGAATACTTGGTTGAGTTGTTGGCCTTTCTTAACTGTTACTATCAAAGTTTTTGGATCTTTTAGCTTAAAATCAAAATCTCCATTTTGAGGAACTTTCTGCAAGGGATCATCCAGATCCATGGCAAAAGTTTCCTTTTCCAGTCTGGCTAACAATTCTTGCATACCCGAGTTCTCAATGATGTCACCTTTATCAATGATGGCAATGTTTCTACACAGTCTTTCAGCTTCTTCTAGATAGTGGGTGGTTAGAATAATAGTGGTTCCCAACTCTTTGTTGGTTTCTACTAGAAAATCCCACAGTGAACGTCTTAATTCAATGTCAACGCCAGCGGTAGGTTCATCAAGTATAAGAAGCTTAGGTCTATTCACTAACGCCTTAGCTACCATAATTCTTCTCTTCAACCCTCCGGAAAGGGTTCTAGCCTTATCATTTCTTCGATCCCAGATATCCAAACGCTTCATGAAGTATTCTGCGTTTTCCTTTGACTGCCTAAAACTAAGACCGTGATAACCCGCTTGATTTCTAATAATCTGACCTACCTTCTCGAACTGATTAAAATTAATCTCTTGCCCTACCACGCCTATTTGTTTTTTGGCCAAAGAATGTTCTTCATCTATATCTATGCCTAGCACCTTAACCTCTCCAGATGTTTTGGTTACCAAAGAACTAATAATTCCTATAGTTGTAGTCTTGCCAGCACCATTTGGTCCTAAAAGAGCAAAAAAATCTCCCTCTTCAACATTAAGATTAATTCCTTTAAGGGCTACCAAATTACCCTCATAAATCTTTCTTAAGTTTTTTATAGTTAGAGCTTCCATACTTGTAGATTAATAATTATTTCTTGAAAAGAAAGTTAGAAATTTAGAGCTTTTATTTGCTTAGATAAGCCATACTTTCCTCAAGGCCCCTAATGGTAAGCGGAAACATATTATCTTCAATCAGAGAACGTGTGAGTTCTACCGAAGCACTGTATTCCCAATGTTCAGAAGGGACTGGATTGAGCCAAATTACTTTGTCATAAACATCAACTAAGCGCTTCATCCATAAAGCTCCCGCTTCTTCATTCCAATGCTCTATGCTTCCTCCGGGGTTAGTAATTTCATAAGGGGCCATGGTCGCATCTCCCACAAAAATTATTTTATAATCGGCAGAATACTTATGTATCAAGTCTTCTGTCATGATTCTTTCATTCAGCCTTCTACGATTGTCTTTCCAGATAGATTCGTATAAAAAATTATGGAAATAGAAATACTCCAAATTTTTAAATTCAGTCTTACAGGCAGAGAACAATTCTTCGCAAATCTTCACATGGGGTTCCATGGATCCGCCAACATCAAACAAAGCCAACACTTTAACCGCATTTCTTTTTTCCGGCTGATACTTTATATCCAACATACCAGCCTTCTTGGCTGTTGAGTGGACTGTTCCATCTAAATCGAACTCTTCTTCAGCGCTGTCTCGAATAAATTTTCTTAACCTTCTTAAAGCTATTTTGATATTTCTGGTTCCCAGTTCAACACTATCATCCAGATTTTTAAAATTTCGAGCTTCCCAAACTTTAACAGCCTTTCCTTCCTTGCCTTCTCCTCCAACTCTTATTCCTTCAAGGTTCTTACCTGCATTGCCAAATGGTGAAGTTCCCTCAGTGCCAACCCACTTATTCCCTCCTTCATGCCGATCTTCTTGTTCCTGCATGCGCTTTTTAAACTCATCAAGGAGTTTTTCTAATCCGCCAAGAGACTTGATCTTCTCTAGCTCTTCTTCAGTTAAATATTTCTCAAATTCAGCCTTAAGCCATTCTTCAGGTATCAACATTTCTAGAATGTCATCAATGCTTTCTATACCCTTAAAATAAATATCAAATGCTCTATCAAATTTATCATAGTGCTTTTCATCTTTAACTAGGGTGGCTCGACTGAGGTAATAAAATTCCTGCATATTCGCAAAAGCAAGTTTTTTATCCACTGCGCCAATCAAATCTAAGAGTTCTCTTAAGGTACAAGGAACTCCTGTTGACTTAAGGGTATTGAAAAGTGAAATAAACATTATTGTTGTTGGTTATGGGCTTCCCTTCTCGCCATAAAAGCAAGTCGTTCTAAAAGTTGGACGTCTTGTTCATTTTTGATCAATGCTCCGTATAAAGGAGGGATGGCTTTAGAGGGATCCCTATTTTTAAGGATCTCGTCAGGTAAGTCATCCGCCATCAACAACTTAAGCCAATCTATTAACTCTGAAGTGGAGGGTTTTTTTCTAAGGCCGGGAACTTTTCTAACATCAAAAAAGATATCCAAAGCATCTTTAACCAATCTCTTTTTAATCTTAGGGTGATGTACTGCTACTATCTCTAGCATGGTTTTTCTATCAGGGAAACTGATATAGTGAAAGAAACATCTCCTTAAAAAAGCATCGGGAAGTTCTTTTTCATTATTACTTGTGATGATCACAATAGGTCGATGAATAGCTTTAATGGTTTCTTTTGTCTCATAGATAAAAAATTCCATTCTATCTAATTCCTGTAATAAATCATTGGGGAACTCTATATCGGCTTTGTCAACTTCATCCACTAAGAGAACCACTCTTTCCTCTGATGAAAACGCTTCCCAAAGTTTTCCTTTTTCAATGTAGTTTGCAATATCTTTTACTCTTTCATCACCAAGTTGTGAGTCCCTTAATCTTGTAACGGCATCGTATTCATAGAGACCTTGTTTAGCTTTAGTTGTTGATTTTATATGCCACTCTATCAAAGGTAACCCCAGGGATTGAGCAATCTCAATTGCAAGCATAGTTTTACCAGTTCCGGGTTCTCCTTTAACTAAAAGAGGTCTTTCCAGAGCAATCGAAGCATTCACTGCCATGCTCAAATCTTCAGTTGAAATGTATGTTTCTGTCCCTGTAAATTTCATTAAATTATCCTGTTTTTAGATTTTTTAGAACTTTATCACAGCCTGAGTTGTGCTAGCTAACCCATTTTATGATTTTGGTATTCTAAGTTTAGCCATTTGCCTGGCTTGACCAATTAAATTTCCCTCTACATCCCAAATTTCGTCATCTTCTTCTAGGAAACCTGAAGTCACAAAATCCGTTTTCCCGCGCATTCTTAAGGGACCAGGTGAGGGGATCTGTTTCAAATGCAAAGTCAGTTCTAAAGAAGGTACCCATCCTCTTGATCCCAATCTATTAAAAATGGGTGGAGACATGGTATCTAGAAAGAAAATCACACTAAAAAGATCTATGCTTTCTCCACCTGGCCAAGCGTAATAGGCATCTAAAAAAGCTCTTTCCCTAGGTCTTTCTTCATCCCACCAATTTGAATAAGGAGCAAATCTTCTGTCTAACTGTTTTTCTAACACTGGAGTAAATCCTTTTATATAAGGCATATGTATACAATCTTCTATTGGAGGAAAATTAGGTGCTTCTACTTCTCTAAGAGTATCTCCTTTCGCTTTAGAGAAATTAGTAAAACAGGAAGTAAATCTTATCTTCTCCTCTCCATCTTGAATAAACTTAAGTGAAGCAGTGGACACACTCCTTCCTATATTGAGTTTCTCTACTTCTAATAAAGCTTTACCTGGTTCCACTCTAGATAAATAGTGTCCAGTTATAGAAAGTGGATCTTTATGCTCTAAATATTCAGATAGGGCTCTCGCAGCAGTCGCCATGGAGTAACCTCCATTAGCTACTCCACCAATATTCCAGTCATCAGTTAACTTTGCTTCCCAAGTATTTTCATCCACTTTGGTAACTGCGGTATCACGAAGGAACTTCGGATATCCAATTTCTTCAGTCATAGAATTTATCTTCTAAGCGCTTTCCTTCTTCATAAGATAAACACAAAGAATCAACACAGCTGTCATTGCTATTTCAAAACCAATGGCCATTGTTAAAGGAACAGATCCGTGGGTCAGCACTGCTAAGCTTCTAAATATAGCGGCAGAACCAAGCAAAGAAATGCTTGCATAAAGCCATGCATGCTCAGCTCTATATGCTCCAATACAGGCAAATATCCCGGCTGTAAAAAAGAAAGAAGTAAAATCACCAATTTGTGTGTTACCTCCCAGCCCTTCAATTAATGGCATGGCCAATCCGGCCGCAGCAGCAGCAGGATCCATTAACCAGCCTAAACATGTCCAAAGCATGAACAACCCAATTATTCCAGATAATATTCTCGCAATCATAATCAACTCCTGTTATTTATTAAAAAAATTAATTGTTAGGGACAACCCTGATAAGTTTTCCTTTAGGGCTATCGGTTGCAAGAACCAAACTTCCATCAGGTGCACTAACTATATTTCTTATTCTGCCTAATGTATCAAAAAGAATTTCTTCATCAACAGCTTGATTGCCTTCCAAAGTTATCCTCCTAACATCCCCAGGAACCAAAGCAGATATAAATAGATTACCTTTCCATTCTGGAAATAAATCCCCGTCATAAAAGGTCATTCCAGAAGGAGCTATTGAAGGTACCCAATACTTTATCGGCTGTTCCATACCTTCCTTTTCCTTAAAAGGAGAAATTAGAGCTCCGCTATAATCAATACCATAAGTAATGGCGGGCCAACCATAATTTTTTCCTTTCTCAATGATGTTTAATTCATCTCCCCCTCTTGGTCCGTGCTCGTGTTCATAAACTACTGAACCATCCGAATTTATTACAATGCCTTGTAAATTTCTGTGACCGTAAGACCAAATCTCAGGCTTAGCTTCAGGGGTTGATATAAAAGGGTTGTCGCTCGGTATTGACCCATCGTCGTTTACCCTGATAACTTTTCCAAAATGGTTATCGAGCTTTTGTGCCTCTTCTCTATAGCTAAATCCATCACCTGAAGTTATCAAAAGTGTTCCATCTTTTAAAAAGACCATTTTGGCACCATAATGATTTGCTGTTTTCCTTGAAGGACTTGCTCTAAAGATGGTTTCTACTTCAGTTAATGAATTGCCTTCTAACTTCCCCCTAACTACCCTCAAGCTATTCATTTTCTTATTGTCGGCATCAGTTTCTGAGAATGAGAGGTAAAGATATTTATTATTTGCAAAATTTGGGTGCAAGACAATTCCCTCTAATCCACCCTGACCTTTAAACAAACTATCGGGAACTCCGGTTATTGGATCTTCCAATAACTTACCATCTTTTATTATCCTCAACTGCCCAGTTTTCTCAGTAACCAGAATCTCATCATTAGAGAGAAAAGCTATTCCCCAAGGAAAGCTCAGTCCTTGAGCAATAGTTTCAAATTTATATGTTTTTTCATGGTGGTTTGCATAAAGGCTAAAACATAAAAAACTAGCAATGGTTAATAAACTTATTTTAAAAATTTGTTTTTTCATGACTCTCCCTTACTTAATCTAGATCCAAAAAAATGGCCTCCTAGGTATCCACAGATAACTAAAATAATCTTACCTGTCAGTGTTCTGGCTCCAGCTAACATATCTACCCCAAAAAATACCAGAGGCATCAAATAAAATATAAATGCAAGTGCAACTGCCCCTGCTATCCCGTAGGCATATTTTTTTTGGGTTTTAAGCCACCGGAGTACGATCCAGGTAACACCGAAGCTGATCACAAGGCCTAGAGAGATTATAATTGGTAGAACCGGTAAAGGAGGTAAAGGTGGTTGAGCTGAAGTTAATGTCATAAGTATAAAATCATGATAAATGCTAGAAATGAGAACTGTAAAAGTTACAGGCATATCTATGCTTGAAAGCCAGATTAGATTAGATACAGTTGTCTGAGCTCCAACTAAAAAAGACACAAGAAGTATTGTAAGAAAAAGAAATCCAATTTTTATTATTCCTTTGATCATGATAGTTTCTTAATATACATTTTTACTTTAAACAATAAAACTCTGTTTTTTTAATCTCTAGAAGTATTAGCCACATCAGCTAGCATCATTCCATCGATAATCTCTTTGTTTGCCTTTTCTCTTTCTTCCATTCTTATAAGTTCTTTTTCCTCAACTCCCAACTCACTAAGCACTTCCCTATTATGTTGGCCTAATACAGGGGCATGTGATTTTGGAAACTCATTTTGATTTAAAAAATTAAAAGGAGGTTTGGGCATTCTCATTTTTCCCGCAAGGGGGTGCTCAGTTTCTATTAAAGACCCTTGTTCTATAACTTGAGGATCTTCATGAATCTCGTCTAATTGGTTGATGGAAGCGACAGGTATACCTAATTTATCTAATTCTTCGCAAAGAACATCAGCTTCTTTATCTTCTAAGTATTTTTCTATTTCTGGAATTAGAGTTTGTTTATTTAAAACTCTTTGCTCAAATGTTGAATATTTCTGTTCTTCATACAACTTACAGCCTATGACTTCACAGAATCTTTGAAAATCTTTATCCGCAACAACTATTACGCTAATAGGCTTATCTTTAGCTTTGAACAAAGGAAATGATTCAAATAAATCTGGTTTGTAGTCAATTCCTTCTCCTAGAAAAGTTTTCGACCACATCACATCAGGCCATATGTAATACAGCGCTGAATCTAACATTGATATAGGTAGGTATTGTCCTTCTCCAGTTCTTTCTCTATGTAACAAGGCTGTGCTTATAGATTGAGCAGCAGTTAAACCAGTTACCTTATCGAAAACTATTGTTTTGTAATATTCAGGGTCATCAGGATTTTGTGAAGCAGCAGCACCTGCAGTCGCTTGTATTAAGGGATCATAAACTCTTCTATTTATATAAGGACCAGATTGACCATAGCCTGAAATAGAAGTGTAAATGATATTTGGATTAATTTTTTTTATAGATCTATAGTCCAAGCCTAATTTTTTAACTATGCCCGGTCTGTAATTTTCAATTAAGACATCTGCTGTGGCTAATAAACTCATTAATATTTCAAAATCTTTGCTTTCTTTAAAGTCCAGAACTACTGATCTTTTATTCCTATTAAGCACTGAAAACATTGCAGCCATACCTGATCTAGTAGTCCCCATGAATCTTGCAAGATCTCCTATGACTGGAGGTTCTACTTTAATTACGTCCGCACCCTGATCTGCAAGCATCATTGCAGCAAAAGGACCTGAAACTGTAGAAGTTAATTCAACTACCCTATAACCTTCTAAAGGACCCGACATTGCTCTTCTCTCCTCAAATGACTTCTGTCTTATAATAAACCAAGCCTTATGCCGGAAGAACAATTTTTTGATATAGGAGTTAATTTAACTCATCCCTCTTTTGTTAAAAATCTTGATAAAGTTATAGAAGAGGCTATTGAAGCGGGTGTAACACGTATGTGTGTTACCGGAAGTGATGTAGACGATAGTATCTCTGCTTCCCAACTGGCCTTCTCTTTGCCAGATATTCTTATTTGCACGGCGGGTATCCATCCGCATCAAGCAAAAGGATTTAGTCCTACTTATTTTTCTGAGATTAAAGATCTGTTGAAACATGAAAATGTTAAAGCCATAGGAGAGACTGGACTTGATTTTTATAGAAATTTTTCAACTCCTGAACAGCAAAAGAAAAGCTTTGAAGCTCACATAGAAACCTCTATCGAACTTCAATTGCCATTATTCCTCCATGAGAGAGAGGCACATAAAACTTTGATTGAAATGCTGAAACCGCTGAAGAAAGATTTGCCTAAGACTGTGATCCATTGTTTCACTGGTACTGGAGAAGAACTAGCTGAGTATATTGATATGGGGTTTTTTGTAGGCGTTACGGGTTGGTTGTGTGATGAAAGAAGAGGAAGTCATCTAAAGGACTTAATTAACCTAATACCTTTAGATAAAATTATGGTAGAGACTGACGCTCCATATTTAATTCCTAGAGTTTCAGCTCTAAAAAATTCGCAAAGAAACGAACCTAAATTCTTACCCCACATAGTAAAAGAGGTTGTTAAAAACAGAAAAGAGAGTAAGAAATTAATAATTTCTTCTATGTATTTGAATAGTATAGAATTTTTTAATTTAGCTTAAGATAAATTCTTTAATTTCTTCAGAATTAAAAGGCCAACATAAGTCTCTGTCTTCTTTTAAAAGGACGGGTATCTTGTCCCAGTACTTATTGTGAATTTCTCTGGTTGCATAGACATCTTTCTCTAACAAGGTTAAGTCGTACAGATTAAGGCTGTTTAATTTTTCTCTTGCCTCCTGACAAAGAGGACAATCTTGGCCCGTTATCAGTATTATTTCTGTCAAGCCACCGCGCCTGAGGTCTTTAAAGAATTTATATCTTCTTCGTTTAAACCTATAGCTTTAAGTACTTCGTCTGTGTGCTCGCCTACAAGAGAAGGAGAAGAAACTATTTCTGGATTTGTCCTAGAAAATCTTGGAGCGGGCGCAGGTTGAGTTACCCCTTCTAACTCTATAAAAGTTTTTCTTTCAATATTATGAGGATGTAGAGGAGCTTCAGCCATGTTCAAAACAGGGGCGAAACACACATCCGTTCCTTCCATCAATGCACACCATTCTTCTCTAGTTTTATTTAAGAATATTTCTTTGATAACTTTTTTTTGTTCAGGCCAAAATTGGCGATCCATTTGGTTACTAAAAACAGAGTCGTCTAATTCGGCTATTTTACAAAGCAATTCATAAAACTGAGGTTCTATGGAACCAATCGAAATAAATTTTCCATCTTTACATTCGTACGTATCATAAAAGTGTGATCCTCCGTCTAACAGATTGCTTCCCAATGAATTTTTCCAAAGCCCAGAAGACTGCATGGAATAAATCATTGTCATTAAAAGAGCAGAACCATCAGTCATAGCAGCGTCGACTACCTGCCCTTTTTTTGATTCTTTAGATTCCAATAAGCCAGCTACTAACCCTAATGCAAGAAGCATTCCTCCTCCTCCAAAATCACCTATGAGATTCAAAGGAGGAACAGGAGGTGAACCTGGTCTGCCAATTGCAGCTAAAGCACCAGACAGAGAGATATAGTTAATGTCGTGTCCTGCAGCTTTTGCTAACGGCCCTTCCTGTCCCCAGCCAGTCATCCTACCAAACACTATCCTCTCGTTTCTTTCTAAGCAAACGTTGGGTCCTAACCCCAGCCTTTCCATGACACCTGGGCGGAAACCTTCAAAAATTGCATCGGCAGTTTCTACCAGCTTTAAAACTATTTCCACTCCTTCTTTTGATTTTAAATCTATGGCTATGGACTTTTTACCTCTATTCGAAGGTTCTTTTTTTGAACCAGTTCCAATTGCTGAGGCTCTATCTACCCTAATTAACTCAGCCCCTAGATCTGCTAAAACCATTCCACAAAATGGTCCTGGTCCAATGCCTGCCATTTCTATTATTTTTAAACCTTTTAGTGGTCCCATAATTTTCTCCTTAACTCTCCTCTCTTCCTAACGGCTTAAGGATTATAAGTAACTGTGGTAATAATGTTAAAGCCCCCATCAAAGCCATAAACATAGCCAAAGAAACAAACAATCCAAAATAAACTGTCGGGTTAAAGTTTGAAGTAACCAAAACTAGAAATCCAATAATAATTGTTGAAGAAGTATAAAACATTGCCCTGCCTATGGTGCGGTGACTATTTTGCATGGAAAGCGCATAGTTAGACGTTTTCTTGAATTCTAGTTTAAATCTATGAATGTAATGAATAGTGTTATCAACAGCCATACCTATACTAATTGCAGCAACAGTAATGGTCATAATATCCAAAGGAATTTTCATCCAACCCATGGTTCCTAGAACCACACTTGCTGCTAGTAGATTAGGAATCATTCCTATTACTGCCAAATAGAAAGATCTAAAAAGAAAAATAAACATGATCATTATTGAGACGAAGACAACTCCTAAAGTGCCAATTTGAGAACTGAATAAACTCTGTAACATGTTGTTGTAAAGAACAGCTAATCCAGTTAAGCGGTACTCTCCTTCTTGAAATCCAAATTTATTTTGTAAGGTGTCTTCAATTTCCTTTAGTAAGTCATTTCTTTTTAAACTTTTACTTGTCTCAAGAACTCTCGAAGAGATCCTGACTTGATTCTCGTCATTGCTTATGTATGAACTTAAGAAAGTTGCTTGTATGTCTTCAGGAAGAAGGTTCTTAACCAGAGCAAGATCTAACTCAGAAATCGGCTCACCATCTTTTAACTCCTTAGCTACTTTAATACCACTGGCTACAGATAAAACTTTCCCAATTTCCGGTAAAGAATCTAGGTAATCGTGTACTGCTTCTAATCTTTTAACATTAATGATATTCCACCAATAGCCGTTAGTGACAGAGTCCTCTGATTCAAAGTCGTCTTCGTAATCGTCTTCAAAATCTGATTTTTCCTCTTCAAAATAACTTTCAGGTGCTTCCAGGATTATATCTAGAGGAGCTGTTCCTCCTAACTTAAGATCGAGCAATTCCATTCCTCTATATATTTCTGTAGATTCTTTAAAGTAATCAATAAATCTATTTTCAACGGTGAGTTTAGTTATTCCGTATAAAGAAAAAATTAATAACACAAGACTAACACCGAGGACCATCTTTCCATTATTAGAAGTATAAGTAGCAAAATGAAGAGTAAAACCCTTACTAAAGTCTTTATTAGAGTCAGAAGATAACTTCGTTATTAAAGACATAATTGAAGGCAAGGCTGTAAAAGTTACAAGGAAAGCAAATAAAATTCCTACCACCATCATCTTGCCAAAATCTATTACTGGCTTGATATCGCTTATTGACAAAGACGCGAATGCCACCATGGTGGTTAAGGCGGTATACAAACAGGGTTTAAACATTTCCTGCACAGTTAAGGAGACTAATTCATCTTGACTATGGTTTTTTTCTCTACTCGCTATCTCTTGATACCTAACAATGATATGGATAGATAAAGATATGGTGATAATGAGAAGAAGAGCTATAAAATTTGAAGAAACAACTGTAACTCTCCAGTCCATCAATCCAAGGAAACCTATCACCAACAACCCTACCAATCCACTACAAGAAAGAGGCAATGCAACCCATCGAAGATTTCTAAAAACAATTCCCAGAGTTAATACGAACAGTAAAAATACTCCGACACCAAAATAATTAAGGTCACTTTTAACAAAACTCATCATATCGGATGCAATCATTGCTGTTCCACCCAGATAAAGAGAGCCGTACTCTGAGGAATTTTTTAAGATCAGCCTAACTTCCTTCACAAGCTTATCTCTATCTTTAGCTTCTTGATTATTTAATGAACTTATTAAGGAGTTAACTTCATCTATCTCAACCTGAATGTTTTCTTCTCCTCCTGTAGTCAGTTTTTCCGATAATTCATAACGTTTATTAATAGCCCGTTTATAGTCGTTATTTTCAAGTAAATTTAATTGTAAGGCCATAGTTTCAGCATCCTTACTTACCAATAACTCTGAATATAAAGGACTAGTCTTAAACTCTTCTTCGGCTAAGGTTAAATCGACACCTTCATCCTCAATTGTTCTTAAATTATCTGCGAGTTCACTCATTGACATCTTGGGGCTGTAAAGAAGTGGAGCATCAAGATAGCTGAGGACAGAACTTACTCCCTCCAGGTTTTCTAATTGATCTGCAAGATCTCTAACTATCCCTATTGTCTCAGGATCAAAAAGAGCGGTTTTTGGAGTAAAAAGAACTACCAAAAAATCTACCGTTGAATATTTATTATTTATTTCTCGGTAATACTTCAAATCCTCATCATCTTTTAAAAGCAAAGAGTCAGAAGAAGCGTCAAGCTTAAATTTTGATAAATTTGTCGCAGAAATACCCAATAAAACTAAGATTATGAATAAAACAAAGAGGGGCTTCTTAGAAAGAAAAGACGCATAAGTTTGGAGAAATTTAGTGAGCATAAAAAAATCTATTTTCTTGCAGATTGCCCCATATGTTTAATACCTCTAGCTTCAGCCAGTTCTATCTGTTTTTGACGTTGAGCAAATCTTTCTTTATCTTTCTGGGAAGAAGAATCAAAGCAGTAAGGACAAGATACGCCTTTTACATATTTATCTGAAAGTATTTCTTCGATGGAAATAGGTCTTCTACAACCGAAACATTGTTGGAAGTTGCCTTCTTCAAGATCAGGGTTAACCGAAACCCGTTCGTCAAATACGAAGCAGTCTCCTTTCCAAAGATGCTTATCTTTATCAACTTTATTAAAGTAATTAAGAACCCCGCCCTTGAGCAGGTAGACTTCATCAATTCCTTCACTCATAAAAAATGAAGAGGCTATTTCACACCTGATTCCTCCCGTACAAAACATAGCAATTTTCTTATTTTTAAAAATTTTCTTATTGTTATGAATGTATTCTGGTAAATCTGTAAAGTGTTTTGTAGAGGGAATTAAAGAATTTTTAAACGTACCGATACGAGTTTCATACTCATTCCTTACGTCCAATACTATGAACTCTGGATCTTCCAGAAGCTTATTCCAATGTTCTGGATCTACGTGTCTACCTCTTAAATCAAAGATATTAAAATTACCTTTCAAAGGTAGCAATTTATCCTTAATTCTTATTTTTAATCTTTTGAAAGGTGTTTTGAATGCTCCCGTCCAGGTCGGATCAATACCTTTAATTAGAAAAGAGTCAGTTAAAAGATTTATAAGCCTTTCCAAGCCTTTCTGATTGCCAGCTAGGGTTGTGTTAATTCCTTGAGATGTAGCAAAAAAAGTACCCGAGAGATTTTCCTTAAAAGCTAACCTTTCTACTTCTCTTTTAAGTTTGCTGACATTTTCTATAGGCGTAACCTTGTAAAAGGTAACAATAGTTACTGAACTCATTGTTCTTATTCTTTCTGTTCTTCTGAACTTCCGCCCAGACAATCGGGTGATGGGTGGGATTCCTCATTCCTTTCTTCCCATTCTTGCGGGGTAAAAGTATGTAAAGTAATCGCGTGGATAGGGCCTGCTAACTCTTCTTCAATGTGTTTGTAAATGGCCTGATGGCGCTTAACAAGGTTTAAATCCAAAAAGAATTCAGAAACGGCTACTACTCTTATGTGAGATTCAGCTCCGGGTTCAACGTTATGCATAAAACTTTCGTTAATAACCTCTAAATGAGAAGGGTTTAAATTCTCTTTTAAAACTGCCTCTATCTTTGAACAAACTGTCATTTTCAAAAAATTCCTTTATAGAAAGTTCAATTTTAGTTGCTTTCTAGGTCAAGTAAAAACTTTTTACGTTTAAGGCCTCCACCAAAGCCTCCTATACCGGAAGAAGAGACGACTCTGTGACAAGGAATAATGATAGGCAAGCGATTAGCTCCACAAGCACTTCCAACAGCTCTATATGTTTTTGGCTTGCCTATTTTAGAGGCTAATTGTTTATAGGTTAAAACTCTTCCATATTCGATTTGTTGCATACTCTCAAAGACTGATTGCTGAAAATCAGTTCCCGCAACATGAATCCTAAATGAGAAATAATTTCTCTTCTTCAAAAAATACTGACTTAACTGTTCTTTCTCTAATTGGAATCTTTGTTTTTCTGACTTACCCCTAAGGCTAAGCCCTTTCAAGCCCTTTAAGCTTAGTTCGATTAGGTAAGTATCATCCGCAAGTAAACCTAATTCACCCAAGGGAGAGTTTAAACTAGTTTCGAATAACAAATTAATCACCTTTCCAGACTTTAGTGTCTGGATTGGCAATGTTCTCTTCGTGTTCGTCCCTACTTAAAGTATAACCTCTAACCATTATCAAAGCTGCACCAAAGGCGACTATACAAATCGGAACGTACCATAAAGCCAGATCTGCAAGTATCTCTGAGGGGACAGTGCCGTTGTAAATTTCTCTTATTTGTGTGTTATCCGGAAAAGCAATAAAGGTCAATATAACCCCAGCTAAAGTTAAACCAAATCCACTTACTGCTTTATCCGCGAAGGTTCTGGCTGAGAATAAAATACCCTCTTCTCTTCTTCCTGTTTCCAGCTGAATATCTTCTACCAAATCCATAATCATAGAACCCATGGTAGAAAAAACTATTATTCCTGCCGCCACATTAATAACTACATGAATACAAAGCACTGGAAGCAGGTAAGGACTGTCATTGGTAGGAAAAAGGGAAGTTCCGTAAGTCAAATCCAAGTACCTTAGTGCAAAAGGTAATGCTGCAAAAATTATTTGAAAAGCCCAAATAGATAAGACAGTTTGTTTTTTTCCAAACTTATCAGAAAGCATTGGAGCAAGAAAAATAGCAATTATTGGTGCTAAATAAATACTTGTTCCTCTTATAAGCATTTCATTATCATCTAATTCCCAAAAATAACTATCAAAGATAACAGCAAAAGCTGCTTCAATACCTCCAGCAACTGAAACCAATAGCCCACAAAAGAATAAAAATTTGTAGGATCTATTTATAGTTAGGGTTTCAGCAACTTCTTTGAACAAACTTCTGAGAAAGAATTCAGTTTTTTGAAGAGATTTAATCCAAAAAGGGAGAAAACTAGCCAAAATAAATCCGAATATCCTGAGGACATTGCTAATAATCCAAATCAAAACCACATAAAGAATAAATTTCAACAAATAAACTGTGACTCCTGAGAGACTAAGTTTAAGGTTTTTAGGTAATGGTAAATTAAATTTAAGAGTACGATTAAAAATACTAATATTGTTAAATCCTTCAGGAATCTCTTTTTTCTTCCTCTTGGGTGGTTCTATGAGATTAGGAATGTGTTTATGAGTTCCTAAACTGGTCACAACTATTCCCAAGAAAATAAGTATGGCTGCTACAAGCCCCCATTCAGGCCAAAGATCTGGGTTAAACCTTCCCGAGGTATATATTTCAGTCTCGTATTTAGGTGCGTAATACCACCAAACTAGGTTATAAGTTGTTAGCCCTCCAAACCAACCGAAAAAGTATCGATAGGACATCAAGGAAGTTCTTTCAACATAATTATCAGTTAATTCTGGACCAAGGGCTATGGATGGTATTTCGTAAAAAGTAATAAAAACTCTAATAATTGTTGCACAAATTAATAAATAGAAAAAAAGTTCCAAATTTGTCAGATTATCTGGAGGAGACCAAAGGAAATAGAAACTAAGAGTTACTGGAATTGCTGCAGCATACATAAATGGATGCCTTCTTCCCCACTTTGATCTTAGACGATCTGAATAATACCCAACAAGAGGGTCAGTAAAGGCATCTGCAACTAAAATTAAATTAAGAGCTAATCCAGCCATCCATGCTGGTAATCCAAAAACAAAGACGTAAACGAAAAGGACGAAGTAACTGAAACCATTATTTTTTATCCCAAAAGATATGGAACCAAATCCATAGAAAAATTTAGTTGAAAAGGATAATTTAGATTTTTGATTTGCTTCTTCCATGAATTCAATCATTTCTCTTCATAAGAGGGCTACCATATATTAATATGTAGCAAATGCCTAAAAGTAAATACCGAGAAATATCAAGCTTTTCAGGAGAAGAGCTTAATTTTAAAAATCCTTATAAATTACCATCTAGGCTCTTAAGTAAAATAAAAAAGATCGTTCCTGAATTACCTTCAGGATTTATCTCTGACTTAGAAAACGCAGTTACAACTTACAAGTTTGAGGAAGCTGTGTTTAGGAGAGCTCCAAGCTATACAGATATAAGAATTCAGTTGGATGAAATCTCTTTGCAAGCTGAGATGTTAGCTGAAAATTTAAATAAATTATTTCCAGGTGCTAGGTCTTTTTTACTGCAGAGCCATATATCAAATAACTTAGACTACAAATATCTATCAAGGTTAACCAAGAGCTTAGAGGCATTACGCTCTGCTTCCGAACACTCAGTTGTTAACCTAAAGGATAAAAAAGGAAGACCAACTAATGCCTTTGGTTTTCTTTTAGTCGCTCAAATTGCTAGAACCTGCATTAAAAATACGGACGTAACTCCATCACAATCAAATCAGAATTTTCTAGATTTGGTGAGTATATTAGGAGAAGCAACAAGTATTTCTAACTTGGTTGATTTAGTTGATGAGTCCTTACAACAAATAAACAATTAACCTACCCTTACAAATAATCCAAGTAGATAGGAGAAGACCAAGCTCTCTCTTCAATCATCGATAAACAATCATCATCTTTCGCGGTGCGGTCATCCCCGTAACACATATTGACTTTAGTACATTCACCCGTTTCATTGTATTCACATCTAATATTCTTGGCGTTAACTGAAGCTGAAGGTTCTTGTATTGCTCTAACATAAAAGGAAACATCCCTTTGATTTTCTGAATAACTGGGATCTCCAAAACTTACTTCACAACCATTTTGGTCTGAACGACATTCAAATACTTTCCAAGGATCTTCAATGAGGTCATCAACACTTTCATTCGCAGCAACTTGTGGAGAGATTTTAATTACTTCGATTCTGGTAATAATTTTTCTTTCATCCGAAGGGTTATAACATTCGTTTTTACAAATCTGCGCTACTTCTTGTTTAGTTATTTTCGAATCTTGATAATCCGGACAACCCGGTTTTTGTTTTAATGCCCCCACCGCTTTCACAAAAAACTGGGGATTTTCAGTAGTCGAGATTTCTCCTCCCATAGGTATCAGTTTTTCTTCATTTATTAAATCAAACCACAGAAGAATCCTATCACCGCTAGTACCGTAGGTTTCTTTTCTCTTCATAGAATCCCATATGGCTTGTCTGCCTCTCCCAGCAGAATGGACAGCTGCTAAACCTCCAGAAGTGAAAAAAGAAGCCTGCCTTTCTACTTCCAAAGCCCTGAAGCCTATCTCAGACACTCCTGCACTTCCGACCAGATTTAGGGATCGAGGAATAGCTTCTGACGTTGGATATAACACCTCTGCTATCGTTTCGTTGGAAGGTCCATTGGCTTCCGTGGTCACAAATCTATCTAGTTCTTTATAGCCAGTCCCAGGTCTGGCTCGATGATTGTCACTCGAAGCAATGAAACCAAACCTGAATCTTTTTGGTTGCTCTTGTTCAAAGTTGGTAATAGACAACGCGTATTGACCAGAACTTGCTGGCCTATAGTTAAATGAAGGTATAAAACAATCTTTGCATTGACCCGAATCCAACCAATCGTCTAATTCAGCTCCCGGGACAGACAAATAACCTGATGCACCTAGAGCCAGGTAATTTGCTCGTGCTTCCATTTCTCTTGTTTTACATTCAGCTTCACTGTTACCTTCAGAAAAACACCTTTCAGCAATAATCTCTCCAGCTCTCCAACAACTGGGCAAATAATCTGTTGTAGGTTTGGGACAACTTAAAGAACCATCCTCATTAACAGAGGCTGCTCGCCAAGACCTATATTCTTCAGAATTTCCATGTCCAGACATTATCTCAAAAAGTATTTGGATCTTTTCATCGTGAAATCCTTCTTGAAGCTGTTTGTCTAAACTGGATAGAGGTGGTGTGTAAAGGCCCCAAGCGTTCCCATGTGGTATTACTATCGAAGGATAATTTAATTCATTAAGCTTTGTAAAAAGCTCAACAGGAGTATTGGCGTATTCATAACAGTTCTCTGGTAACAAAGAAGAATTAATCCCTTCTTCGCAATAAGGAACCCCAGATAGTTCATCGATAAAACTAATGAAATTAAAATATCTATGTCTGTTCTTAAAATCAAAAAATGCTAAAGGTTTGAATTGCTCTGCTTGACTACCTATGGACTGTCTCATCCCATCTGTCGCGATGCCACCAGCTCCGATTGGCCTCAAAGGGACCTTTCCTTCTTCAATGTCCAGAAACATAACATTTTTGTGGCCATAATGATTTTCAGGATCCGGCCCCACTTGAGTCCATTCATAGCCTAAGAAAGTTACCATGTCAGGGTCATTTGAATCGGAAGGTGCATTGCACTGTCTAACTGACTCTTTTATCTCTTGCCATTTCCTAGGTGTTGAAGCTTCAGCGTGATCAGTGGTAACCCAAAAATCTAGTGCTGAACAAAACCTTGCATAATCACAGGCATCTGATATGGGATGAGGTCCTTCCCCGTTTAATATAGGAAGGCTCCATAAAAAAGCATCTGTTGAATAAGTGGTATGCACATGAGTATCTCCAAACAGTATTTGCTTGGGTGATGAATTATGCTTTTTTTGAGCATCTTTCTTTTGTACTAAGAGTCTCTCAGGATAGCTATCATCAACCAAATCCCCTCTAGCCTCTAACTCTCCATACCAATTGAATTGTACTCCTAGGGCATAAACTCCTATGGTTATCAATCCCACAGTGAAAAAACCCAAAAGCATTTTAAAAATTAATCGTATTCTCATTTACGCTTTTTTCTTTGATTGGCATCTTCAATAAAATCTTCCATAAAACCATCAACCTTTTTTCCAGGCACTAATTCCTGTAAATTAAAATCTCTGGTAGCAAAAGCTTTTGAATGAGCTTGTTCAAACAATGGTACTCCTGAATTTTTAAAAAAGGGTATTAAAATCATGCCGGCGATAAAGCCACCAATATGAGCAAAATAGGCTACTCCTCCTTCTCCTGAACCACCTAGACTAAAAAACTGGCTAATTATCCAAAATCCCAAAACTATAGCAGCTGGTACCCGAACAACAGTTATAAAAATAAAAATCCACAAAAGCACATTTACGTTTGCTTTGGGATGAAGAAGCAAGTAAGCACCTAAAACACCTGCTATGGCTCCACTAGCTCCAATCATAGGTATTTCAGAAGTAGGGTCGATCATTGCCTGAGTGTAGGCAGCGGCTATTCCACATAAAAAGTAGAAAATTATAAATTTACCCCTTCCCATAGAATCTTCCACGTTATCCCCAAAGATCCAAAGAAAAACCATGTTTCCTATTAGGTGTAACCAACCTCCATGCATAAACATGGACGTAAGAATTGTAAGGGATGCAGGTATGTAACCTTCTTTTGTTCCTAAAAGCGATGCCGGGACTACTCCGAAGTTGTAAACGGATGATTCAAATAGATGAGGTGGCAATGTAAATTGCCACAAAAAAATGAATGCGCATATGACTATAATTATGTAACAAATATAAGGCTTATTTTGTGTGGGGTTGTCGTCCGAGAAAGGGAAGAAAAACATTAGCTTTCTTCTGTATACCCTAGGTTTTCTACATTATCCAAATGGCCTTTTCTATCTATGCTGTAAAAGAGAATTAGTAATGTAGAAATAAAGGGCATGGTAGCCGCTAATATCACATGCATAGTTGCAAATTTATTTACAACTGTTGTGGTTAATTCTTCAAAAGTGGCACCAGGAGTATCAAATCCAGCCACAGAAATAATAATTCCAGAAAGTATTACGCCTCCTGCTCCAATAAGCTTTTGTATGAAAGAGTTTATAGTTCCAAGCAGACCTTCTTCTCTCCTGCCAGTATTTCTTTGAACATCTTCTACAATTTCCATTGTCATAGAGCCTATAAAAATAAAACCTAGAGAACCTAAACAGACCTCAAAGGTGTAGTGAGTAATCATGATCCACCACAATACATCAGTGCCATTTGCTGGAAACAAAGTAGCTGAAAAATAAGGATCCAATAACCTCAGGACCACCGGTAAGGGTCCAGTTATGATGGTGGTAAGAAATATGCCTACAGCTATTTTTTTCTTGTCTCTGCCTCTAGCAATCGTGCCAGCAAGCAGGGCAACAATGATGACGCTGATAGCACCAACTGTAGGGAATAAAGCAATATCAGAAGGAGTCCATTGCCAAAAATAAAGATTATGATACATGCCAGCGCCAGTGCCTAACCCTACTAACAGTGAATAAACACAACCGGCAAAAAACAGGACAATCCAAGATCTGTTATTAATAGTTTCAAGAGCTTCCCAAAAAAATTTCTTTGTCCAGAACTCAGCTTTCTGCAGCTTAGAAATCCAGTTTTCTGGTAACAAGATGGTTACCAGCCAACCTAGTATTATTAAGATGATATGAATGATAGTGAGAGTAACGGGAAAAATGTAGATAATGGCACCTAAAAAGCTAGAAGGTAACTTGGGTAAAAATAAAGATGAAAATGAAAGTTCTTTTGTAAATATTGTTCCTTTAATATCAAAATCATCTAAGTTTCTTTCTTCTGGAATATGCAAGTTTGGAATGTGTTTATGTAACCCTACATTGGAAATAACTGCAGAGATGAAAAGACTTAAACCTCCCCAGAAAGCCAATTGCTGGAATGCTTCCGGTCTAAGGAAAGCCCTAGCTCCTGTAAAATCTGGGGTTTCAACAAAAAAGAAAGCATATGCAATTGATGCCATTCCAGCACCTCCGATCCAGCCAAATGCCATACCTATCCCTGAAATCTGGTTCCTCTGATCGTAGTCTTTTGTCAACTCAGGTTGCAGAGCACCTCGTGGTACTTCGTAAAAGGTCATTGACAATCTCATAATGATCAATAAGACAAGCAATCTAACAAATAACTCACTCTCAGTGATTTCACCAGTTGAAATAGATCCAGGGTTTTGTAGAATAAAATAATAAGAAAGTGCAAAAGGTATGATCGCTACATAGATAAATGGATGTCTTCTCCCCCATCTTGATCTGACCCTATCTGACCAAATACCTACTATAGGATCAGAAAATGCATCAACAACTAGGGCAACAGCCAAAGCAGAAGCAACTAAAACTGCTGGTAAACCCAAAACTTGATTAAAGTAAAGTAATAAAAAGGTTCCTAATAAACTATTCTTAATACCTATCGCTATAGTGCCTATGCCATAAGTAAACATCGTGTTTAGGCTGGCTCCCTGAGCTTTTACTTCCTGTTCTGCCATTTTTATTGCTTTCTCTAATTTCTATTTTGCTGCATAAACAGTGAAACACACAAGTTCTCATTTTTTTTAAATATTTTCTCTATAAGTAGTTAAAATAAACTAATCTTACAAATATTAATGAAGAGGAAAATATGGGCGTATTAAATGGAAAAATTGCTGTTGTTACTGGTGCCGGACGAGGTATTGGCAGAGAGATCTGTCTGAACTTTGCAAAAGAAGGGGCTAAAGTAGTGGTTAACGATCTGGGCGGCGATCGAGATGGAACTGGAGGAGGAAAAATAGCTGATGAAGTTGTTAAAGAAATCAAAGAGTTAGGAGGAGAAGCTGTAGCTAATTATGATACGGTGGCAACAGTTGAAGGCGGACGTAATATTTACCAAACTTGTATCGATGCTTTCGGAGACATGGACATTCTCGTCAATAATGCAGGCATTCTAAGGGACAAAACCCTCTACAACATGGAAGAAAGTGAATGGGATGTAATAATGGAAGTGCACCTGAAAGGACACTACAACTGTACCCGGCCTTTTGTAAGGCATATTAGGGACAACAACAAATTCCACTGCCACATTTTAAATATGTCATCCGTGTCAGGCCTTTTTGGAAATTTTGGACAAACAAATTATGGTGCCGCTAAAGCTGGCATAGCTGGATTTACTCGATCACTTGCCTTGGAAGTCGCCAAATATAAATGCACTGTCAACACTATCTCCCCTGGAGCCGCAACAAGATTGACCATTGATCTGATCGAAGCAGCGGGGAGAAAGTACGATGAAAGTGATTGGACTCAAGGACCGGAACAAATAGCGCCAGTGGTTACTTGGTTGTGTTCAGATGCTGCCGACAATGTTACTTCCCAAATTATTCACTCTCAAGCAGGGATACTGGGGATCATGCAACAACCTGCTGTCATTAAATCTTTCACAACTGAAAATCTTTGGACTATCGAACAACTTGATAGATTGATGCCAGAACTAGTTGAAGCAAAGAAGCATCACGATAATGAAGTATCGGAGAAAGGGGCACCCAAAAAGGTTTAACTTTGGCTGACCTAAAAAATAAAATTGTCCTTGTTTCTGGAGGAGCGAGAGGTATTGGTGCAGCTATTTCTGAAGCCATGGCAAAAGCAGGAGCAAAAGTTGTTATCAGCGACTTATTGGAAAAGGAAGGACAAAACAAAGTTTCAGAATTGTTGAGTCAAGGACATCAGGCTTCTTTTATAAAACATGATGTTACTGATGAATCAGAATGGAAAAAAACCGTCTCCTTCTGTTCTACTACTTACGGTGGACTTGATGTACTGGTAAATAATGCCGGTATCTACTTTACAGGCCCAATAGAGGAAACTACTTTAGAAGACTGGAAAAAAATGTTTTCCGTAAATGTTGAAGGAGTTTTCTTGGGTACTAAAACAGCTATTCCAGAAATTAAAAGAAGATCCATGAAAAGAGAGTCTAGTGGATCAATCATCAATTTATCTTCAATAGCTGGACTTGTAGGAAGCCCTAGTCATGGTACTTACACAGCTTCTAAGGGAGCTGTAAAACTCTTTACAAAAAGTACGGCTTTAGAATGTGCTGCTTTGGAATATAACATAAGGGCAAACAGCATTCATCCGGGTGTGATAGATACTCAAATGGGCTCTCAGGTAATTAAAAACATCATAGAAAAAACTGGATCCGGCGATAACGAAGCTAGGGCACAAGTAGCTGAATTACATCCACTCGGAAGGTTCGGAAGACCAGGAGAAGTAGCTCAAACTGCAGTCTTCCTGGCTTCCGATGACAGTTCTTTTATTACCGGTGCAGAGTTTGTCGTGGATGGTGGCCTGACAGCTAAATAAGAACTAACCAAGCCAAACTGATGCTTCTAAAAGGATATCTGTAGAAGAACTTCCTACTAATATTTTGTATTCAGCTGGTTCTATTAACCAACCTCCTCCATCTTCATTCCAGTAAGAAAGATCCCTTTCATTTAATTCAAAGTTTAATAACTCGGATTTTCCTGAATCTAGATCTATCTTAGAGAAACATTTAAGTTCTTTAAAAGATCTTTCTACGGAAGAATTTACAACACTTACATAACATTGTGCTATCTCTTTCCCTCTCATTTTTCCCGCGTTAGTAACCCTAAACGAAAAAGCTATAGCAGAATCTTCCTTCTTAGGAGGAATGATCTTTAAGTCAGAATACTCAAACTGAGTATAGGATAGGCCAAAACCAAAAGGGAAAAGAGGTTCTATCTCTTTTTTGTCATACCAACGATATCCTACAAAAATCTCTTCTAGATAATCCATTTGTAAGTTTTCACCAGGATAATGCTCAAAAGCAGGAGTATCTTCTAACCTTTTTGGAAAAGTTGTGGTTAATTTACCTGATGGATTAACTTCTCCAAAGAGAATATCGAATAAAGCATTACCAAATTCTTGACCTGGAAACCAGCTTTGCAAGATAGCTTTAGCATCATTTAACCAAGGCATGCTAATCGGAGAACCGGTATTCACAACGACCACAGTATTTGGATTTTCTTTTACTACCTTTTGAATCAATTCATTCTGACGACCCGGAAGATCAAGAGTAGATCTGTCACTACCCTCGGTCTCCCAATCTGAATTAGTTCCTACAACCATTATTACGGCGTCTGATGTTTTTGCTAAATTGACTGCTTGAGCCATTAAATCTTCCTTGTCTGGTGCAAGCATGCCGATTTGAATTGCGGGAAACCTGCCCTCCCACTTGTATTCAATCTCTAGCAAATACTCTTTGTTCTGATCTAAATTGATAGACGAACGCCTAGGAGAGCTACCATAAGAAAAAAAAGCGTCACCAGGCTCTTGAGAAGTCCAATTATCTACTACTTCCTCACCATCTATTTTAAGACGTGCCGGGCCGATACTAACCAACTCGAAAATATGGTCTCCCGAAATATTAGGCTTTAAATTTGAAGAAAATCTTACAGACAAAGAAGGCGACTCCATTTTAGAAGCGACATCTACTCCAAATCCAGTCAGTGCCCAAAACCTTCCCCCCTTCATTATTGTTGATTCTAAGGCTTCTCCGCCAAAATCTGTACCTGCATAGAACTCCACCAGGAAGCCTTCTTTTCCTGTTTCCGGTGACTTTATAAGTGCTTTTTCAATAGCAGGAAGATACTTATGAATATGACAGCCTTTGGCATCATTAACTTTTACTTCATCTTTGAGGTTTTCTTTTAAGCCTTCTAAAGGATGAATTACATAATGGGGTTTAACAACAGCGCTGCCTCCGCCTATAAATTGACCCTTTTCAGCATTGGGGCCAATAACAGCAATACTCTTGAGTTTAGACTTGTTAAACGGTAAGACATTCTCGTTCTTTAAGAGAACCATTGCCTCGGATGCAGCCTTTCTTATCAAATCTCTGTCTTCTTTTAAATTATTAGATTCTTCTGGTTTTTCTTCTTTGTTTTCCAGACGACCGGTAAAGTCTGCAACTCTAAGAATTCTTGTTACTTTGTCATCAATTACTTCTTCTTTTACTTTCTTTTCCCTAACAGCTTTAATCAGATTTTCCCCCCAGCTCTTAGCCGGACCAGGCATTTCACAATCTAGACCACCATTGGCATTTTCTACAGTCTGTAAAGCAGCCCCCCAATCGCTGACAACATAGCCTGAAAAATTCCATTCTTCTTTTAATATATCGATTAAAAGTTCTTCGTTTGATGAGCAATAAATATTATTTAACTTATTGTAAGCTGACATCACACCCAAGGCTCCACCTTGCTTAACGCCCATCTCAAAAGGTAATAGATAAATTTCTCTAAGAGGCCTGGGTTTAATGTTAGAACTTATAGTATGTCTTTGAAACTCAGTATCGTTCCCCACAAAGTGTTTAATGCAAGCAGCAACTCCCTGTGATTGCACTCCCTTAACATAGGCAACAGTCACGGCACCTGTCAGCACAGGATCTTCTGAATAACACTCGAAATGCCTACCGCCTAGTGGATGTCGATGAATATTGATGGTTGGACCAAGCAGTACGTCAGCATCTTTGCTTCGTGCTTCTCTACCTAAAGATTTACCAAGTGATTCTATGAGCTCTAAATCCCAGGTCGATGCAATTGCAGATCCATTTGGATAACAGGCAGAAGAAACTTTACTAGAACCATCACCTCTAGCTCCATTAGGGCCATCTGTCATTTTAATCCTAGGTATAGCGAGTCTTTCAACAGGGGTCGTGTGCCAAGCATCAGAACCTGAAAGTATTGAAACCTTCTCCTCCAAAGTTAGTTCTTTGAGAAGCGAATCAATCTTATCCATCAAAAATGGTAAGTCTAATAATCTCTTCTTTTGTAAATAGACTTTCTAGGTTTAGAGAATATGTTTTGAACCATCGGAATGAATTCTTCTAGAGACATATTTTCGTATTCCGGGTCAAAAGAATTTTGATCGTATTTGGCGCAAAACTCAGCGCAATCATTCCAATATTCATGTCCCTTAAATTGATCTCTCAAATTTTTATCAAGCCCCATGTGTTCAAAGAAGTAGTAACCTTGGAATATCCCATGATGCTTAACAATCCAATAGTTTTTTTCTGATACGAAAGGTTCTAACATCGTCGCAGCTAAATCAGCATGATTAGCGCAAGAAATCGTGTCTCCTATGTCGTGCAGTAAAGCACAGACAACATATTCTTCGTCTTTTCCATCTCTGTGGGCCCTGGTTGCGGTTTGAATGCTATGAGTAAAACGATCAACGGCAAACCCTCCGGTATCACCTTTTAGAATACAGAAATGGTCTAGTATCCTATTTGGCAATTCACTAGCAAATTTTGCTCCGCGTTCAGCAATTATTGCGTAATCTTCAGCAGTTCCTTTCTTCATTTCTGAAAAAGTAGCTTGATCAGCCATATAAGTACCTCCTAAGTTTTTAAATTATGACAGAAAGGTCATTTTTTTGCATTTAACCTTCGATTTACTAAGTATCCATCCAGTGTTTATGCTTGAATCCTTTGGGATCAACAAGAACTCCTGGATTCATAATTGATTTGGGATCTATTCCTTGTTTAGCAGCAACCAACATGTCTTTAAAACCTTCGGGCCTTTGTAAGTCATACCCCTTAATTCGGTGATCCCGTCCAACTGCATGATGGTGAGTTACAGTTCCACCAGCGGAAACACACATCTCGTTAGTCATCAACTTAATCTCTTTCCACACATCGATCATAGTTGAAGGAGTTGCATAGGCTGAATAAGAGAAATATGGAGCCAATCCATCAGGATAAGTGTGCGTTAAGCGACAAGTTACAGTTGATTCTTTGCCTGAAATTTCTTTTATTGCTTCCGCAGCTTTCTCTTTTAGAATCTCAATGAATTCAAAGCCCTTATCCCAAGTTATGGAAGTCTCAAAAGTATCTTGTATGATTCCTCTTCTAACTGAAGCTTCTCTGTAGTAAGGAGCTCTTATGAAGCTATTCCTCCAAGTTCCCGAAGCGCCTGATTTATGGGCATCGACTTTCTTTTCTTGGGGAATTTCAAACTGACCACCCTCATCAGATGCAATCTCTAAGGCTCTATTCAACCAAGTGTCCATTTCGTGGTCGGCAGACTCAAATGACAGTATAAGTAGATTTTTCGACCCATCTCCCGCACCATTAAATAAAGCTTCATTCGCATCTAGAAGTCGACAATTTGCAGGGAATAAGGCCGATTGACTTATCAGGCGAGTTGCATTCAAGGCTTTGTCGTAATCATCAAACAGGACAGGGCAAGAGGCTCTAAAGGAAGGTCTTTCCTGTAATCTCATCCAAGCTTCAGTGATCACTCCTAAAATACCTTCAGAACCTATGACCATCCGATCAGGACTAGGACCAGCCCCTGAACCTGGTAATCTTCTGGATTCTATTACTCCTGTTGGGGTAACCATAGTTGTCGATTCAACAAAATCATCTATGTGGGTATAAAGAGTTGCGAAATGCCCTCCTGACCTGGTAGCTATCCATCCACCTAGAGTTGAGTGTTCAAAACTTTGTGGGAAATGACGTAAGGTTAAGTTAGATTTTTTTAGTTCTTCCTCTAAAGCTGGACCAAAGATACCAGCTTGAATTCTTGCTGCTCTACTCTCTTTGTCTATTTCCAGAACTCTGTTTAAATTTCTTAGATCCAAAGATATTACTCCAGAATACGAATCTCCTACATCAGTCTCAACTCCTCCAGAAACGCTTGACCCCCCTCCGTAAGGTATAACAGCAACATTATTCTGATCAGCCCAATCGACTATACTCACAACTTCAGCTTGGTTAGTTGGAAAAGCAACTAAGTCTGGAGGATGAGGAAAAGATCCTAGCATTGCTCGAGCCACGTCTGGAAATGATTTCCCATATGAGTGATTTAGTCGTTCAAGATGGTCAGCGGAGAGAACCTTCTCTAAAGCTTGAGGAGTTTCAATTTTTGGTTTAGGCAAATCGATTTCTTTTGCCAAGGGTATTGGAATTGCTTTTACTTCATCAAGATTAAAATTCAGTGCAATTCTACTCTCTACACTGGCTTCTTCTTCTTTGCTTAGAACTTGATCTTGAAATCCCCATCCCCAAAATTTTCTTACTTTCATATTTTTTATTCTAATTATCTTTTACTATTCTAACTATAGAAATTAAATAATTGCTCACTTAACAGTAATTTTTCTAAAATTAAATACTAGAAGCAATTATGCAGGAGAAAACATGAGAAATAATAATCGCCAGTGGATTTTAAAGAAGCGTCCTGTAGGAAATATAGACCTAAGTGACCTAGAGTTAATTGAGAGCGATATACCTGAACCAGAAGAAGGTGAAGCTTTACTTAGAAATGTTTACCTATCGCTTGATCCAACAAATAGAATCTGGATGTCAGATATGGATCAATATATGCCTCCAGTTGCATTAGGAGAAATTATGCGTGGCGGGGTTGTAGGAAAAATTATAAAAAGCCATACTTCTGATTTAGTAGAGGGTAGCTTTGTTTCTTCCTTTACTTGTGGATGGCAGGATTATGCTGTGGTAAAACCTAATGAAGTAAGTTTATTGCCACAAAATTCTTCTCTTCCTCTCACTGCTTATATGAGTGCAGCAGGGCTAACAGGATTTACTGCTTATTTTGGCTTACTAGATATTACTAATCCAAAGAAAGATGAAACTGTAGTGATTTCAACTGCAGCAGGAGCTGTAGGCTCAATTGCTGGACAAATAGCTAAAATTAAAGGCTGCAGAGTTGTTGGTATTACCGGGACTGAAGAAAAATGCAGATGGTTGTCACAAGATTTAAAATTTGACGGGACAATCAACTATAAAAAACAAAATGTTCTAGAAGAACTAAAAAAACAGTGCCCAGAAGGAATTGATGTATATTTTGATAATACTGGAGGAGCAATTTTGGATGCTGTACTTACTCTAATCAATCTCAACGCTAGAATATCGCTGTGTGGTTTGATATCTATCTATAATAATAAAAAGCCAACCCCTGGGCCTTTCATGTATCAGAATATTTTAATGAAAAGAGTTAAGGTTGAAGGCTTTATAGTTTCAGATTTTATGGATCAATTTCCAAAAGCTCTAGAAGACTTAACTCAATGGATTTTAGAAGGGAAGATTCAATATAAAGTTGATGTGCAAAATGGACTTGAGCATGCACTAAAGGCCTTAAATAAACTTTTCACAGGAGAGAATACAGGAAAACTGATTTTACAAGTATCTGACGAATGAAAGATTTTATTAGTTATATTAATATTTAATACAACTACCTGAACTAGGGTTCATTTCTAAAGAAGCCAGAATAGCTCTATATATATCAGTATTATCTAAAGTGCCTGTAAAATTCTCTGCTCCAGGTCCATAAGCATAAACAGGAACTGGAACACCGGTGTGTGACCCTCTTCCTACTGCTGTGTTGAAAGAGAATTTTACTTCATTACCTGAATAATCGACTGGGTTTGCTGGCTCTATAAGCAGTCCGCCGGTTTCATGGTCAGAAGTCACTACTACTAACGTATCCTTTCTCTCCATGGCATATTTAAGAGCCCACTCAACAGCTGAATCCAGATCATGCATTTCACGCCTCAAGTACTCTAAATTGTTAACGTGCCCGGCCCAATCTACTTGCGAGCCCTCAGCCATAATAAAAAATCCTTTACATCCGTTATCAATAAAGTGATCTGATCGATTAACGGCAAATTCAAGCATTTCACTTAAGGAAGGTTCAAGTGCATGGTTGTCAGGAGTTTCTGTATTTCTAAAATGCTCATCTGCAAAAAGCCCGAAAACTCTTCCTGGTTGAGTGTGGTCAAAATTAAACATTTCATCTTTAGCTGTTAGCAAGGTATGAGACGTTTTCACTTCCTCGAGTAAATTTCGGCCGTCTTCCCTTTTTCCTCCCATTTTCTCTGGTAAGAAGAAATGTCTTCCTCCTCCCAAGAGCGTGGCGACACTAGAATTCATCATTTGAGAACTGATTTCATCCGTTTTCCATCTTAGATCTACATGAGCAACGAAAGCTGCTGGAGTAGCATGTGTGATTTCTGAAGTAGCCAATAAAGAACTTACAAAACCATACCGATCAAGAGTTTCAGTTAAATTCTCAAGATTATTTTTTTCAGAATCTAATCCTAGATAGGTATTGTTAGTTTTGTACCCAGTGCTATATGCAGTAGCTGAAGAAGCTGAATCTGTAATAATTGCATCTTCAGAATGGGTAAGAACAATACCTGAATATGGAAATTTATCTACTGAGATCCTGGAATTGGGACCACCATTTAACAATCTGTAAGCTGAAATCTGACTAATACTCATACCATCTCCTATAAGAAGAATTACGTTCTTGGCTTTCTTGGAAGACATAGATAATTGTTTTGGTTTCAGAGAGGCAGTGTTTGGAGCTGTCTCAATATAGAAGTCCTTTTCGTCTAAAGTTGCTGTTCCTATTGGAAGATTTTTCATAATTAAATCTTGCGCATAAGAATACGTGACCCAAGAACCGATAGCTGCTCCTGCAAGCAAGATAACAACACTCCCTATGAATAATTTTATTTTCATTCTTAAAAGCTCCTATTAGTTTTAAATAATCTAATCCCGAAGTTATACTTTCTTATTAATCGTAAGTGAATAAGTTAGGCAATAAATTTATATTTATTTTAACTTCTAGACTCTAAAAGTACTCCATAAAAAAGAACCTCGCAATTGCGAGGTTCTTTTTAGAGGAAGTATTCCAACTTCTCTCTTACTACCAATCTATTGTTCATGGTAGCCGGAACCGGGGTTACCCCGTGTCAGAAGGCACCTCCTGTAATTCCTGCTAATAAATATATACTAATTTGGACCACCTCCTTTGAAGGGTAATAGAACTACCTGATACTTGATCCCCTTGTACTAAATCAAATACAGAACAACCTGAACATAGATTAACAATTTTTTTAAAAAATTTCCAAGTAAAATTTTATGACAAAAAAAAGGCCTCAATAGAGGCCTTTTTCTTTTTCAAGAATTTAAAAAAAGTAATTAAAACTTAGGGTTACTAATCGCGGTTGCCCTAAAGTTCCAATCACAATACTATCTCCACCATCCAGCAGATAATAATTTGGAAAGTGCTGAACATCCATGTAGTACTCTTCATCAAATAAGTTTTTTACGTTTAACATAACTTCCCAGTCTTCTGAAGTTTGACCTATTTGCGCATTTACCAAAGTGTAACTTGGATTAGTAACAGGATCCCAGGCCTGCAAACCTTCATAACTTCCTGTATGGCTTAATTGAAAACTAGCAGCTAAATTATTTCCATTATTAGTGGGCTTCAAGTAGTTGGCCGTTACATTAACTCCTGATTTTGGAACCACTGGAGGTGTTTTGCCACCTAAATCTACACCGCCTGCTATAGCACCATCTTTCCATTCAGCATCTACCCATCCAGCCGAGAAAGATATATTTAAGAAATCGCTGACTATGTGTGTAAAATCAACCTCCAATCCAGATTGTTCTGAGTCTCCCATATTTATTATCCCCTCAACTATTCCATCTTCACCTTGATCTATGTGATACTCAACTTGCCTATCGTCATAAGCTATAGAAAAAGCAGCTAGGGAATAACTTGTTTTTCCATCTTCAGACCTACCCTTCAAGCCAATTTCAAAACTGGTAGCTTCTTCTTTATCAAACCCAAACAGACTTGCTGATCCTGATAGACTACTCATGTTAAATCCACCCGGTTCATAACCTTTAGAAGCCGTAAAGTAAACAATAGAACCATCTTCTCTAAACCGAGTCAGAGAAAATTTAGGTAAGATTTCTGTTTCTTTTTTACCACTTGAAAAACCACTGTCTAGATTAGTACTTTCATTCTCCCATTTATCTATTCTTAGGCCTAAACCTAACTCCCAGTCATCATAAGTACTTGTCATATTTGCAAAGGCTGCTAAATGACTTTTATCCCTGTCTCTCATCTCGAAAGGAGTTCGAAGATTTAACTGTTCTTGTTCTAAAGTCAAAATTTCACCTGCCCACACTCCAGAGCAAGTATCCATGCCTGCAGCACAACCCAAAGGTCCAGTGAAGTTATCCCCTATAGCTTGGGTATTCCACCAAATAAGCTCGGAACGCATCTTTTCTTCATACATTGAATAATAGACACCCCCTAACCACTGCACAGAGCTATCATCGGTTGAGGTGAACCTCAATTCTTGAGTAAAGACCTTCATGTCCTCAGGCCTTATCAAATCCAGTAAATACTCTTGGCTTATATCCAAATCAGTATATCGAGTACTTTCAGTATCAGTATGAGAAGTTACCGAAGTGACATCCATGCCATCATATTCCCAAGTTAATTCTAACATCGCAGAAATGGTATCTCTTTCGTGTCTAGGATTAGTTGTTGTATCTACTGTATTAGGGTGTTGGAGAGAATTTTTATCTAGTTCTCTAATCCAATGATTATTAGGACCTTCATAATCATTCCAACGCAAAGAAGCATATGCGGAAAGAATATCATTCATTGGACCTGCTACTGAGACTCTAAAACCTGATTCTTCAGACATGCCTATATCCTTATTATTACCAGTCTTACCTCCATTCACTCTTGCACTATTAGGGTTAACAAGAAAACCATCGTTATCTGCTACAAATCCAAATATTCTTATTGCCCAATCACCTTCTAAAGGAGCATTTACACTTATTTCAATATCACCTATAGATTGTTCACCTACTATAGCTTTAATCCTCTTAAATGATTCACTAGGATCAGGTCTTGCACTTACAAATTTTATTGCCCCACCAATATTACTTCCTCCATAAAGAGTTCCTTGCGGACCTTTCAGTATTTCTATTCTTTCCAAATCTCCAAACCTAGAAGAGGCATCAGAAAAAAGTTGTACATCATCTAAGTAAAATCCTACTCCTTGTGTGTTACCAAATGACCCCAATCCTCTAATAGAAACATTAGCAAATCCATCAGCTCTGGTTGACAGGTTAAGGTTTGGTATTAAAAATCCAACATCCTCTAAACTCTTAATGTTCTGCCTATCAATATCCGCTCCTCCTATTGCTTGCACAGATTCCGGAATATCTAGAAGACTTTCTTCTCTTTTCCTAGCTGTTACCAATATCTCTTCAATCACATCAGAAGCGGCAGCCTCAGATCCTGAAGAATAGAAACTAGGAAACATTAATAAACACACAGCCGAAACAAAACTTATGTTCAGCTTTTTAAACTTACTCATATTTGATCTCCCCTTTATTGATCACTAAACATGCTTAAAACATGATTTATGTGATAGATAATGCCAAATTAAGCCCTAGATGTTCTTACTTTCAATGCAAGTACATTTGGATTTAAAGGTAAGAAGTGCATATTACTTTATAGGTAAAGTACTCTCTAACTGCTTAAACAAAAATGACCCCCTTTTTTTAAAAGAGGGTCTTTTTTACTAATTTTCTCGGGGAAAAATTAATATGAAACTGATTGTATTCGTATCGTTTTAGAAAACATGTTGAAAAGTGCAAATAACGATGATTGATAAAGTAACTGAAAACAAAATAAGCATTTTATAGCAAAAAATATTTTCTCTTTTAGTCTACTCCTTGATAGATTCAGTAAAATTTAAAGCTCTAAACACAGAGGGAGGAGCTCCTACTTGTTGCTTGAACCTTCTACTGAAATGAGTACTGTCATTGAAACCACACATAAAAGCAACTTCTGTAACGTTATATAAAGATTTGGATGAACTCCTTAATAAAAGTTGAGCTAAATCTAATCTCTTTCTAGTTAAATATTTAATAACTGTTTCATCTGACTGTTTAAAAAGCCAATGCAGATAGCGAACTGAAATCCCCAATTCTTTTGCGATTATTTTGGGAGAAACGTCCGGATTAGATATATGAACCAGCATATATTGCTTTGCCTGATCTAATTGAATGTCTTTCATCTTCAAGGGTTTCTTTTCTTCTGTATCCCCCAGGGCAAAAACTAACATAGAAAGATTAGCCAAAATCAATGGGATAATGGCTTTAGGTTGATAAATTGGTGAACTTTTATCTGTTTCTATAGCGAATTCAGCTAAGAGTTTTAAATAACCTCCTAACATTTCAGCTGACTTACTTGGCGGACTGATAAGTCTACTTTCAAGATTACGCCATATTCTTGGAATCCAATTTTTTATAAGGGATAAGGGCATGTAGACGCTTATTATATGAGCTTCATCACTTATTTTTAAACTGAAACCTGAAGTAGGATTTATACTATCTAAAACTAGTATTTGACCTTTTTTAAGCTTGTAAACAGTATTTTCGAAACTGACTTCAATTGAACCAGAAACAACAAGGATTTCCTCTAAGATATCAATTTTTCCTTCTTTCTTTGAAGCTTTGAAATCCCTATAGACTTCACAAGCCTTAGCCTTGCTTTCTATAACCCTCAGTTCTCCTAGTTGACCTATATTAAATTCAAATGAAATTCGCTCTTTAGTGGTTTTCCTAAAATTACCTACGGAGAGATAATTCCTACCCATTTTTTTATCCCAGTCTCTTCTTTCTTCTTTTGTTAAGACAGGATAAGTTTTTAGGCTGTCTCCATTAGTTAATTTAGCTGCCATTTTCTAAAATTTAAAAGATTAAGCCCGGGTTGAGAATTCCTTTAGGATCAAAAGTATTTTTTAAAGCCTTCATGTAATTGATCTCTTCTGTACTTCGACAGAGGTGAAGGTAAGGTTTTTTTTCTAATCCTATTCCATGTTCAGCGGAAATAGATCCACCTATAAGCTTTAATGGCTCATAAACTGAATTCTCAATCTTTTTAATAGTATTTGGTTCTAAATCTCCTACTCCAACTACAAGATGAAGATTACCATCTGCAACATGACCCCAAACAATATGATGAAATTCTTTCCAGTGTTGCTGCAGATTATCTTGTACTTGAGAAACATAATTCTCCATTGTATTTATAGGCAAACTAACATCGAACATGACAGTTGGACCGTATTGAGCTTGTTTCTCGACATCGTCTCTGAGTGACCATAAAGCTAGTCTTTCTTTTTCAGATTTCGCTAAAACTGCATTTATTATTATTGAATCTTCTAAAGCTTTATTCAGTAAAAATTCAAAATGGTCTTGATCTTTAGTCTGGTCTGAACCCATAGACTCAACTAAAACATAATAGGGAACATCTTTTTCTAGAGGCAAGGAACTTTCATCTAAAAAATTTGTAACCATTTCATAAAACTCTTTCCACATAACTTCAAAAGCACTCATATTGCCTCCCAAGCCTGAGTCAATATGTTTTAAAAACTTAATTATCAAAGCAAAGTCTTTGATGCCTACTAATGCTGTATTTTGACTGATAGGAGCTTCTCTTAATCGAAGTACGCACCTAGTCACTATTCCTAGGGTGCCTTCTGTCCCAATAAATAATTGTTTTAAATCGTAACCAGCGTTGTTTTTGATCATTCTATTCATGGAAGACAAAACAGTACCGTCAGAAGTTACAGCTTCGATACCTAGAACTGACTCTCTGGTCATACCATATCTGATGACTCTATTACCGCCAGCGTTTGTCGAGATGTTGCCTCCAATTGAGCAGGATCCTCTTGCCCCTAAATCAAGAGGAAAAATCATATTTTCAGATTCGGCTTTTTCTTGTATGGTTTGTAAAATAACTCCAGACTGACAGGTTATGGTTCTACCAACAGGATCTATTTCCTCAACCTCATTCATTCTCTCAAGGGATAGGACCAATTGATCAGATGAGCTTCTAGTACCATAAACTAAACCCGTTAAACCGCCATGAACCACTAATGGCTGACTGGCCTGATTGCAAATAGAAAGGATTTTTGAAACTTCTTCAGTTGTCTCAGGCCTAACAATTACTTTAGCTTTGACAGCTTCCTCCGTATGCAAGCCTCCTGCTTTTCGAACAGAAACTTCTTCGTCAACCAATAAAGCATTCCTAGGAAGAAAAGCTTCCAAAGCTTCCAAAACATTTTCTTTCAACCCCAAAAAAACCTCCTCAAAAAGAGATTTAAAGAAAGAATTAGTGAAAATTCTTAAGTATTAACTAGCTTCCCAGGCACCTTGGGCGTCTTCCCAAGTAATTACCGCCACGGTATTACCTTCTTCATCAATAAAATTAAGCGGGCCTAAGAAAGTCATATAAAATTCACTGTCTTCTAGGAAATGAGTTGAGTCATGTCTTGCATTACAAGGCTCATAACCATAGCCTGGAGCTACTGCTGTAGACCCCCCTTCCCCTTCTCCTCCTCTTACTTCCATTGTACCTTTGGTCAAGAAATACTCGCCTGGTCCAATGTGAATATGTCTGTGAAAAGAAGAGCCTTTAGGACAATCAAATATAGCTGCCCAAGATCCCATCTCCGGAGATACATTTAATAACTGCCAAGTAATTCCCCCTTCCGCAAATGGAGGAGGAAATGGTTTCCAGTTATTAGTATCATCTATTTTGACATACCTACCCTTTATCGGGTCTTGATGTTCTACTTCATTCATAATTTTTCTCCTTACCCTATACTATATTCAAATTGCCAAAAGTCACACATTATTATTGACTATAAACGCAACTTCACTTGTTTGTTAGAGTAAGCTTTATGAATTACGTTGATCCATTTAAGAAAAAATATATTTCTTTGGGTGTTAGGCATATTTTCCCCCAAAAATTGGATAAAATATAGGTGGAAATTTATCCTATAAATGCTTTTATAACAAAGCATTTAACATAGAAAGGAAACGTTATGACAATTGAAGAACTTGATAAACCTAAAGCAGAGGGAACTGAAGAATTCATCATGAACCAAACCATGATGAGAATAAAGGATCCTGATATATCGTTAGATTTTTACGTTAACGTATTGGGGATGACACTTTTAAAACGCTTAGATTTTGCTGATATGGAATTCACTCTTTATTTCTTGGGTTATTTAAGGAAAGAAGATGAACCTGTGCCAGATGAACCCCAACAGAGAACGGAATATGTATTTTCCCAAAAGGCTATGATCGAGCTAACTCATAATTGGGGCACGGAAAAAGATGATGCCTTTAGTTATCATGATGGAAACACAGATCCTAGAGGTTTTGGGCATATAGGGATAACTGTTCCTGATGTCTACGAAGCTAGTAAAAGATTTGAAGAGCTAGGTATAGAGTTTGTAAAAAAACCAGATGATGGAAACATGAAAGGTCTAGCTTTTATCAAAGATCCAGATGGGTACTGGGTAGAAATCCTCTCTGCAACAAACTCTGCTAAATTTGGTACTGGTTAACATACAAATGACCAATCTTGAAGAAACTTTAGATTGACTAGAGCGTATGGAATCTAAAGGAGCATTAAGAGACCTGATAGCCTATTATGCGACAACTTGTTATCAGCATGATATGGCTAAACTTATGAGTCTTTTCAGTGAGGGTGCTGAATATGATTCACCAAATGGCTCCATGAAATGTTAAGGCAAAAAAACATTGAAGAAATGTTTATAGACATATTTCCGCCTAATTTTTTAAAAAATTATATGAGAGTTTTAAATATTTCTATAAACACACCAAATTCTAATTAATTGAACTAAAAACTTGATTTAAAAATGTTGCATTATCAAAGTTTAATGGCTCCGTGGTGGAATGATAATTCCCCCCAATTCTAACAACACTGCCATCCCCCATTCGGGTATAGGTACTAAAACGCATTATTACAAGATCATTTTCAGGGTAGACAGCTACGATTTGTCCTTGGATACCTAAAGCTGTAAACCCTGAATTTGGTGCTGGCCACCAGTAGAAACCGTATTGACCTGAAATCGCAAGCGCGGTACTCTCGGTAACCCAAGTCTCTGATAAAACTGCTTGTCCATCCCAGTCTCCTTCTCTCGCAAATAATAGACCAAATCTTCCAAACTCTCTGGGTGTGGAGTCAAGACAGCAATAAGTCAGAATATTTCCTTGAGTGTCTTGCCACCAATCTCCAGTAAACCCTATAACACTTCCTATTTTTTGATCCAAGTATGTTTTTGGGGACATTGAAGTAGATGATCTCACCACTTCTCCAGCTAACATTACATCGGCATTAGAGTAGGTGTAGAGTTGCTCTCCGGGTTCTCCTTCTAGATTTCTATCTATTGACAATTGCAGTTGATCCTCACTGTTATATAAATCCCCTCCGTCTAACAACTCAAGGGCTGTTTTAACTGTCATTAGTTGCCGCAGAGTTATTACTTCCTTTTCTGTTCCCTGCCATGCACTAATAAAATCGGAAACTCGTTGATCTAGGTTGTCAATTAAGCCTTCATCTAGAGAAACCCCCACAAGTGCGCTTGTAAAACTCTTAGCCACTGACCAACTTGTAACCAGATCGCTTGCCATTCTGGTGTCTGCATATCTCTCAGCAACTACCAGTCCATTCTTAATGATGACCACCGCTCCTGTGTAATTACCTTCTTGAAAGGCGTAATCAATTGCTTCGTTTATTTCATCGGGGCACATGCCCTGTGATTCAGGAGTAGCTGTTTCCCAAGACAGTCCTGGCCAAACCTCTGTAAAAGGACCATCTTGAACAGTTACCGAACAGCCTGATGTTGTAGGTGGAGGTGGCGATGGTGCTGTGTTCTCTCCTGAACTAGAACCTCCTCCGCCCCCACAACTAATCAGGAACAAAATAAACAAAGGACCAATAAACCTTCTCACCTCTATATGCTAAATCAATTTTTATAAAATTAGCGAAATTTGATCAAGCTTTAATCGTTAAGTAGATCCAGCCACCTCGATTCATCTTTATTCAGAGTAATGTTAAGAGCTTTAATAGAACTTTTAGTTTCAAAGAAGTTTCGAGGACCTATTAAAGGGAAAGAAGGAAATTCTTGGTTAAGAACAAAAGACAAGGCTAATTGGATGGGTTCCACGCCCTTTTTTTCTGCCAAAGAAAAGCATCTTGCTCTTCTTTCTAAGTTTTCTTCACTGGACCAGACTCGATCTTGTTCTTCTTTATTGGGATTGGCTCCGTGAAGGGATCCTTCAAATTCTTGAGAGTCCAGAAAGAAACCTCTTGCTTGGCTGGACCAAGGAAAAATTGCTACTTGCATGCCCTTTAAGAATTCTTTGTAAGGGTCTTCAGAACAACTTTCACATCCTGGCCAGACAGGATCATTCATTCTGGCTAAACTGAAGTTATTACTTAAAACAGTGAAAGGTTGCTTTCCTGAATCTTGAGAATAAGTAAAAGATTCTTTAAATCTAGGTAAAGACCAATTAGAGGCTCCGTATAAATTAATCAGACCTTCATTTCTCAGTTCATGTAAAGCATCGATAAACTCACCTACGGGCACTTCAAGGTTGTCTCTGTGTAAGCAATATATATCAATACTATCTATCTTTAACCTATCAAGAGATTCCGTTAATTGTTTCCGTATAAATTTTGGATAACAATCAGGCGTGTGGGCTCCCTTCCCTAATACAACAACTTCGTCTCTGAGACCCCTAGCCAGCATCCAACGACCCAAATAAACATCACTTTTGCCATTGTTATAAATATAAGCTGTGTCAAAAGCATTTCCACCTAAAGTAAAAAAATGATCAAACATAGCAAAAGCGTGGTTGCCGCCAGTTTGATTGTCACAACCAAAAACCAGACGAGAAATTGGCTTTTCTAGTCCTTTTAATCGATCACTACTCATGGGGACTCTGCTACTTAAGGCAGATTCTCCTAATAAAGAATAATTTCTTTTTTCAGGAATATCTTGTTCGTAATGTACTCCAACTTTTTTTCTCCACGAATCAAGCCAAATCATATTGCCATGACTATCAGCAAGGGACATAAGCTTAGATTCAATTTCTTTATTTTTTACTAATTCAACAAAGTGATCAATTTCGTGAGTAAAAACCCCTCTCCTTTGTTTAAATTTAATTATTTCAGACTTTCCTTCTTTGTCCTTTAAAACTATCTCTGACTTTCGGCCATTAGCTTCTCCACACTGCCAAGGTTGATCAATAAATAAAGATATTTCGTCGTTTTTTATCAAGACTGAATTGTCTAGTTCTTTATTGATCGAAGAGCTGATTGCAGCCTTAGAGCCATTGGAAAAAATAAGCTTTGCACGCGCGAATAGATCTATACCATGCTCAGAGAGGTCTCCTTCTGCTTCAAATTGGATAGGATTCGAGAAAACCTTTCCTTCTTGCACACCGACTATCATTCTTGACATAGACATGGGATAACATCCAATGTCCATAATGGAGCCTCCACCTAAATCTGGATTAACCAATCTATGCTCTTCAGGAACTTTTGCAGAGAATCCAAAAGACGCTTGGATAGATAACGGTCTTTCCTTAAATCTCTTTTTAACTATCTCTCTAATCTTTTCTGTTTGTGGATGCGTCCTATACATAAAAGCTTCCATTAATAAAACGTTATTCTTCCGTGCTGCATTTATTAAAACCATGGCTTCGGTGGAGTTCATAGTCATGGGCTTTTCACAAAGGACCGACTTTCTAGCATTTAGAGAAGCTAGAGCAAGCTCAAAGTGAGAGTTATGAGGTGTGGCAATATAAATGGCTTGAATCTCTTCATTTTTAATAAGATTTTCGTACCCCTGTACCGATAAGCAGTTGTATTTGGACCCAAATTTTTCTGCATTCTCAATAGTACGACTAGCCACGGCAAGTAAATTAGAATCTATACTGTCTTGCATAGAAACTGCTAAGGCTCTAGCTATTAAACCTGTACCCAATATCCCCCAATTAATCATCAATTGAATTTTAGATCTTATCTGCCCTTTTTTCTTTAATTGCTTTCATTTAAGAAAAACCAATCCACCTACCAGAACCTGCTACTGTTGCCCATATTGAAATAGAAACTATTCCCACTAGCCGAAAGCGAAAAGAATCTTTCTCTGTTTTTAAGCAAAGTGGGTTACGGATAAAAAATAAGAAAATTAGACCTAAAGTTAAGGCTGACATCTTTATCCAAAATGCTCTGCTGTAATAACATTTAATTGCCTCACTAAGAAAGAGCGGTATGCCGGTGGAAACTAAAATGACCAGACCTAATTTAAGCCACACTAAGGTCTCATTAATAACGTAATTGATAGGCCTTGAATTAAGAATGAAACCCAATAGTCTCAAATCTCCCATTAAAATTGAACCGCCTAAGATAGCCAAACCAATTAAGTGAACCGATTCAATTACAGGAAACATCCAAATAGAATTCCTTATCAACTCTCCTATAAAAGATTGTTCCATTCGATCAAATAAGAAAAAAAGTTGACCTGAGTCCATTAGAAATCTTCCATTTGACTTAATTCGATCATACAGCTCGCTGCCCAATTAACCCAATCAGGTTGAGGTTGTCTGTCACAGTCAAACCAATTGTAAGCAATCATGCGACCCGAAATAATTACTCCCGCCCAAAGGACCAAGGAAACGCTTGCTTTTATATGAACACTACGCGGGATATTCTCTTCATCCCACTTGCCTCCCTCCTTACTCATTTGTCTGTGAAACAAGAAAATATTAATACCACCTAATAAAATCAAGAATAATTTAAATCTAAAAAAAATATTCTGATAAGTTCTTACTGGAATAGCATAAAAGAGCAACAAACCAGTTAAGACCATTAAACCAAACCCAAAAATTGTCCAAGGTAAAGTCTTTGAGTTCATCTCAGATATGGAAAGTTTGTTAAAGGCCAACCCCATTAATCTTAGATCCACGAAGATGAGAGTGCCTATAAAAAAACAAATTGAAAGAACGTGTGCTGATTCAATCCAAGGATATAAATACAAAGATTCGTGTAAGGCTATGCTCCATTCAGTTTCAGATAGCCATATTGAAAACTCCAACAACATATTCTTATAAATTTAAAGAATGATATCTATTCTTCTTTAATCCAGTAAGTCTGATGACATGCCACGCATACTTGATACAGGTCTGCTCCAACTTTAAACAATTCCTCTGAATCTTCATTTTCGGCGGCCTCAAAAGCTCGTTCACCCATTCTTTTAAGAGCCATTGATAAAGCAACCCATTGTGCATCATCAACCGCTCTACTTGGCATCGAGAGAAGATATGAGCTCTCAGAAATAACTTTAGCACCGTGTTTCACTTTATCCCATCCTTCCTGATCAGTTGGTTCGAGATTAAACTCACCCTCTTCTGTTATCACATAACCTGCAGAGTCCCAAATGGCTTCAGCAGCCGGATTCAGAAGGTAAGCCATCAAATCATGGATCTCTGAGTGTTCTTCGGTTTCTTTTGTAAACCCTTGCCAAGAAAGGCAAAGTAAAATAAAAAAGAAACCCAGTTTTCTCATATCAATAAATTCTTAAGTAAATTTATTCTCTTTTGAGTTCTCTAGGGTCTGTGCCGTCTCTGGGCGCGCCGGTTCCAGAAGATCCCATAAATACTTTACTGCCATCGGGGAAAGTAACGTCTCTGCCATTTGCTATGCATATTGGTAAACATAACCTTCCTTTGCTTTGATAACCTCTAACTATAATGATTGTGCCTGGTAATAAAGTCTTTTTAGTAATTCCGTTTCTAATGAGGGTATTAGGAGTTCCTCCTTCAACCATCCAAACAGTTTTCCCAGATTCATCTTCAACTTCTACGTGTACCCAAGCATGGGGATTAATCCATTCTACCTTCACAACCTTTCCAGTGATGTTAATAGGAGCATTAGGATCAAATTCAGCAGTAAACGCATGGTGGGCATAAATTTGAAAAGCAAAGGCTCCAAAAAATAAGCAAAAAATTATTCTTAGAATTATTTTCATTGATTTCTCCTTTCTTCTTCTCTAGCTCCAGCCAGTATGTTTGCCATGGCGTAATTACCTTCATGGCAAGCGTATTCATAAATTTTGCCTTCTGCTTTTCTTAAGGGCATTTCTCCCCTCCAGACATCTTTATAAGCTTTATCATCATCTACACTAAATTCGTAAAGAATCTCGTCTTCCGAGGTTCTTGTAAACCTTTCGGTTACTTCAGCATTCTCAGTCATAAGGATTTGATGACGTATAGCAGCCCTAAAACGTTGTTGTAAATGATGATTTTTAGTTTTTACTACCAAGGTATTTCCTTCCCAATGCCCAACGGAATCTCCTAACCAGGGCCTAATGTGGTCAGGAAGATGGGTCCCTTTAATTCTTATTATTCTAGCGTCGTGAACCATCTCCACCAAAATCATCACGTAACCAGGCGATTGGACAATTTGATAGTTATTATTATAAAGAACATTCAACATAGGAGGTCCACCACTAGATCCAAAACCAACCACACATCTCTCTCCTAAACTTCTCTGCTCAGGATGGTTGGCTTTGGTAAACATGCGGTAAAGACTAGGAGCTTCCATGCCCCAACTTATCCATTTCCTAGGAAGCTTCCCATCTTCGGGGTAAGTAAGAATTGAGCTCCTGTACTCTCCATTGATTTTAAAAAGCTGGGTACCTTGATCGAACCAAGCAGTATTGTAGCCACCCACGTTTTCTCCGGCTTTGGGTGATTCACCCTTTTCATAAGGATTATCTATTTCTTCAATGAATGCAGCTGTAAAAGAAGCTGCAGCATTGGCTTGTTCTTCTGTAACCACTAAACTTTCGTAATTGTCTGGTCTTTCTAAAGTAGTCAAACTGGCATTGGTCCAAGTTCCTTGAAGATCTGGATCTCCAAACCAGGTCTTCATTGTTACTTCAGCTTCAAGACAAGAAGCGGTAACAACTAAAGAAAATAAAAAAAATCTTTTCAAACTTTTCACCTTCTCTTCTCTTCTTCTCTGGCTCCAGCCAATATATTCGCCATCGAATAATTGCCTTCATGACAAGCGTATTCATAAATCTTATCCTTAATGGATCTTAAAGGCATCTCTCCTGCCCAAACCTGTCTATAGACATCAGGATCATCCACATAAAACCGATATAAGATTTGGTCTTTAGATATTCGTGTAAATCTTTCAGTAACAATTGCTTCTGGTGTTATAGCAAAAAAGTGTCTTAATCCACCCCTGAAAGTATGTTGAGGATTAAAATTTGTAGTTTCAACAACTAAAGTATTTCCATCCCAATGACCAACAGAATCTCCAAGCCAAGGAGTTATGTTGTCAGGCGGGTGACTTCCACCCAATCTTATAATTCTGGCATCATGAACCATCTCCGCCATAATCACAACGTGCCCAGGAGATTGCACTATTTGGTAATGATTGTTATACAAAACATTCATCATAGGTGGTCCAGCGCTAGAACCAAAGCCAACCACACATCTTTCACCAACACCCCTTAATTCTGGATGATCTTTTCTCCTAGATCTTTCATTTCTTCTTTTCTCGAAAAACTTATCTGCTTTTTCACGATCCCAAGGTATTTTCCCATTTTTAGGATAGGCAACGATAGAAGTCCTATATTTTCCAAAGAGCTGAAATAACTCTGCTCCTGGATCCATCCAAGCTGTGTTATAACCCCCCACGTCAGTTCCTGTTCTAGGAGTTTCTCCTTCTGAATATTGATTATCATAGGCAAAACTATCTACGGCAGCCTTAGTTGCAGCAGCTCTTGCTTCTTCTTCACTGACTTCTAGTGTCTTAAAATGGCCAGGTCTTTCTAAGGTAGTCAAAGTAGCATTGGTCCAAATACCTTGTAGATCTGGATCTCCATACCAAGTTTTATAAGGGTTCTTAGTTTCAGCGAATAGCGGATTTGAACATAACAAAAAGATTGAAAATAGATATTTCAAGACTTTTTGAAAGATCATCTTTTCAATTTCCACGCCACTGTCCATAAAAGAGTTCTTCAACAAATTCTACACACTTAAATTGCTGTAGCTGAGCATCATTACCCACTCTTTTGTACAACGTCATGCTGATCTTCCAAGGTTTAGTAAAGACTTTTTCATCTTCTATGGTGGCTTCATAGTTCATAGTATGGTTATTTATTAACGTGTATTTCTCAATTACTTTTAATTGATCACTGTGAAAGTTGCCCGATCGATCAAACCAAGTTTGATCATTGAACCCTGTAACTTCAATCACCAAAGTGTTATCTTCCCAATAACCCCAAGATTGGCCCATCCAGGAATCTACTGGAGCAGGTCCAGGATCTTCTAGATATATATTTCTCACAGCTCCGGCATATTCGTAAGCAAAAAAGATGGCCTTTTCGCTATGAAAAATCTGAAAAGGGAAATTCATATACGTAGCTCTTGGAACTCCAGGTAGGTAGCACTTAATTTCTGGATCTCTATCTATCCAGTTTTTTTTGTTTTCATCTCTTTGTTTTAATGCCCCCCTCTTATATGGAATGGTACCGCCTTCAACTACGCCTAAACCTGCAGGGACTGAGCCAACAGTGCCTAGAGCCACAATACTTGGATGTGGAATGGGCACGACAGGCCCTTCAACCATAGCCAGAGAAGCACTCGCCGAATGAGCTTCTAAATTATAGTTAGCAGTGTTTAATACTTGCCAAACACCATTTAAATCAGGCTTACCTCCAGGACCTTTTGGTATCTCTAATTTCTCAGAAGCACAGACAGAAAAGGTTATTGCACTAAGTATTAATAAGCTACAGACTCTCGTAAACATAAATTGTATGGATAGTTTTTCCTTCATCTCAATTTCTCTTTCTGCCCAGGCAGTATATTACTTTAGACTAAATATTAAGGATCTTTTTCTTTTTTGGGTATCTCTAGAGGTCCCAATTTGGTTAAGTAATTTTCATCCTTTTCATCTGCCAAATTAAGCTTTGGATCATCTCTAAAACTTTTAACAGGCTGTCCCAGTCCCCTAAGTCCTCTCTTTCTGCATCTTCTGACTCTGTCAAAATCTACTTCAACGAGCATAAATTCTTCTCCAATACTTGCGTCATGTAGAATTTCTCCATCTGGTCCTGCAATCAAGGATAGGCCGCACCCTTGTTCACCTCCTGCATTTACATCAATGTAGTAACATTGTTGTTGAGCAGCAGTTGCTTTGACCATGGCTCTTTCTACGTCTCTATCACAAGTGTCGGTTAAGCTGGGGTGTAAAATGACTTCAGCTCCCTTAAGAGCCAATGCTCTGCTAGTTTCAGGAAACCAAAGGTCGTAACAGATGTGAAGACCTAAGGTACCAAAACCAGGGACCTCAAAAACACAGGCTTCATTTCCTGCTTCAACACCAACCTCATAGGGAAGAAATGGATATAATTTCCTGCACTTTGTAACCAACTCACCTTTGTTATTAATAACCGGTGCAGTGTTGAAAATTCCCTCCTCAGTCTCTTCATAAAAAGATCCAGGTAGTAGCCAAATACCAAGTTCTTTTGCCAGAGCCTTAAATTTATCTATATATTCTGAGAGATAAAAAGATGAGTCCTTTGAACCTGCGCCTCCCACAGCCAATTCACTAAATACGATCATTTGAAGCCAAGGAAATCTAGATACAGCCTCTTTTGTCTTTTTTTTAACTAAAGAGCAGTTATCTCTGTTTGCCAAACTTAATTGGATAGCTGCTATTGACAAAGGTTTCATGGTTTTAAGCAGTATACGTAAATACCACAAAAAAAATAGGCTGGAAAATTCCAGCCCATTTTTTAAGGTTTAATTAGCTCTTAGAATTTATAGCGCACGTCAACGTACATAGTTCTAGGTGATAGAGCGTTACCGTATTTACTATAGTTATCACCAGCTGAAGTAGTACTTAAACCATATACCTGTTTATTATCCTTAAGGTTATTGACAGCCACTCTTATAGAAGTCTTGTAATCTTCACTCCACCAAGAGGCGCTCAAGTTTGTAGTATCACGAGCTGGAACCCTGTCCAACTCTCTCGTTATACCAGAAGCTGAAAAATCTCCAGTGTATGAGTGGTTTATCCAAAACCAAATTGGACCCCATCGGCTCTCATGCTCGTAGACAGCTCTCAAAGTCCATTTCTCCCTTGGTATACCTTTTAGAGAATTGCCTTTGACATTTTCTGCGTAAGGAAAGTCACTAGCATCTATTACTCCGTCACCATTCACATCGGTTCCTGTTGCAGAATTTCCAACAACCCCTTGAGTGAAAGCACCAAAAACCATAGGAGGGTTGAATGGATCATCTGTATTAAGGACCCAATAATCATCTCCGTATTCGGTTTCTGTGATGCTCATGTTTCCAGATAAAGTAAGTCTGTCAGTAGCTGAGTATACAAACTCCATCTCAAAACCTTCGTTGGTGATACCGTTAGCGTTAGAGGCATATTCTGCTCCTTCTCCTCTTAAAGGATCAAATTGAACCACAACATCTTGATAGCCATCGTAATCATAATGATAGATTGAAGCGAAGAGTTGTAATCTATCATCTAGGTGAATTCCTTTGTAACCAAACTCAACGGATTCCACTACTTCTTTGTCGTATGAAAGGGCCTTTAAGCCTGCACCGGTTGGAATGCCGAATTCGTCTCTGACTTCATCTCGAGCTCCAGAATAACCTAAGGCTACCCCCCCTGATCTGTACCCTGTAGTAACTCCGAAATAAAAGAGTTGATCGCTATTGGGAGTCCAATCCAAGTTCACCCTGTAGTTGGTGTGTTTCCACTCATCTGCTCCAGGAATTCTTGAAGTATAGGCAAAAGGCCAACCCTGCATTAACCTCAATGGAGTAGCACAAGTATGTTGCTCTTCGAGAGAGCACACAGGTGCGATTGGATTATTAGGATTACCCGTATAAACTGCATTCCCCATGATGAGGTTAGCGTAAGCTAGTGGAGTCAATTCAGTTACAGCTCCTGACCAAGGCATATATCCCAGTAATTCATAATAAGGTCCAACTTGACCTTGTTGCAGAGCCATAACAGCATCCCAAGCACCTGAAAAGTTCATAAATAACTCAGAATAACCGCCTCTTATTTCATACCAGTCTTTTTTATCTACAGCGTGCCTTGCTCCAACAACCAAAGCAAATTCTTCATTGATAGTCCATGTACCCTGAGTAAAGATTGCCGTAGCGTCATTTGTTACGTCATTCTTGTGGTGGTATACCCTTCCTAAAGCATCACCACCCCAACGACAGGAAAGGGTTGCGAAGTCTGGACCAGAACCTACCCAGCCTATTTGGGGAGATGTACAAGTGTTGATAGCTCCCAATAAAGCCGAAGTACTGACTCCGCCTAAGAAAGCTTGCGGGATATCATAAGCTCCATAGGTGGCCGCATTCTTGTACCTAGCAACATTGTTACGAATACTGTAATTTTGTTGCCTATTCTCATCCATGAAGAAGATACCGGAGGTCAACAGAACATCATCGCCTATCTGCCAGTTGATATTAATTTCATGAGTTTTCATGTGGACATCTTCCAGTACCGTAATGTTGTGCTGATCCCAAGTGCTATTGGTCTCGTCTCTGTCTATGTTGAAAGTGTAACCAAAATCTACATATCCAAAGATGTACTTAATTTCCGTCCTGTCACTTAATTGCCAAGTGGCATGCGACTGAATTCCTTCGTGTTGGAAAAATTGATGATTTGAAAGACAACCTTGCTGATAAGGAAAGTCTCTACAGTTCTCATTTTGGCTTACTTGAACTAAGAAGGTATTAAGAATGTCCTCTGTTCTACCATAATGGGCATTGAATCTACCCGGCCAACTAGCATTGTCAACACCTGGTCTTAAAGGAGCACCGTAACCAACTGCACCAGTGGTGGGGTTGGTAAAAGCAATGGCTCCGAATGTTGTTGCCGTGGCAGGTCTTAATCCAAGTACCATGTCCGTGGTGTTCAATGTTCCTCTATTGGGTCCGTATCCTGAATCCAAAAGAACTCTTTGGCCTATGATGTTATCAACGTAACGACTATTCGCTCTGAATTGAACTTCGATATCATCGGTAGGCGTCCAAAGTAAGGTAATCACTTCATTGGAATCATCCAAAGAACTAACATCACGACAACCTAAACATTTCTGAGTACCATCCCTATCCATCTTGGCAGCAGTTACTCTAAACGCAATTTTATCTGTCACAGGGCCAGTGGCCATTGCGTAATATTGGATGCTGCTATAATCACCAGCCAAGATTCTGACTTCAGCACCATTTTCGAAACTAGGTTTCTTAGTAATATAGTTAATAGCTCCGCCGATAGAATTTCTTCCGTATAAGGTTCCTTGAGGACCACGAAGCACCTCAATACGTTCTACGTCGTAATAATAGTTTTCCGAAGCAGCTATACCGAAATCAGGTGAATAAACACCGTTGTAGTAAGTTGCCACACCTGGGTCACCACCAAGTGCCCTGAAGTTTCTTCCCACTCCGCGAATTCTTACGTCGTAAGCATCACGGGTCGTTGCAGGAAGCTGATCCATTAAATCATTGGCCCCTTGCATGCCAAGATCTTCGATCATACTTGCGTCAAAAGCAGTGATTGACATAGAAGTATCGGCTAAAGTAGATACTCGTTTTTCTGCTGTTACCGTTATCTCTTCAATACCACCTTTATCTCTTTCTTTTTCTTCTCCCTCTTCATCCTGTGCAATTAACATAAACGATGACAAGCCAAGAATAGAAACAAATACTAGGTTTATTAGAAATTTAATTTTCATTTCTCCCCCTCAATAAGAACTTATATTCACCAGTCATTATTACTCTTTGGAAACAATAAAGACTGATTAAAAAAACCTAGTACAAACTATGCTGAATTTTCGCTTAGTTTGCAAACATTTTGTGTAAAAAATACTTGTTCAATTTGATTTTCCAGCTTCTTTAGAAAAGTACTTGCTCAAATAGGCTGCATTTAAGAAAGCAAAAATAAACATCATGCCTAAAACTCCAAAAAGCTTGAAATTTACCCAGGTGGTTAAGCTGGTATAAAACATAAAATATAGATTGACTGTACCTATAGAGAAGAAGGCAAAAGCCCATAGATAAGTCATATCAATCCATGCTTTGTCGGGTATATTAGACAATCCTTCGGCACTGGCCATTTTCATAAAATTTTTCAAGATAGGCGGTCTTCTCAAGAGCAGGTTGCCAATAAGAATGAGGGAAAAGATCCAATTTATGATACTAACTTTCCATTGTAGAAACGCTGGATCCCTAAATAGCAAGGTTGCACTTCCAAAGACTAATAAGGCTATCCAAGTTATGAAAAGTTTTTTTTCTACGGTTCCTTTACTGAATTTTTCATAAAGAACCTGAACGGTAACGGCGCACATGATGGCAGCCGTGGCTTTTAAAAAATCTTTTCCTGTTAAGAAAAACACCCCAAAAAAAACAAGTGCCGGAAAAAGATAAGTGATTTGACCCATAATGACTCTAGATTTATTGATAGGCATCATACTAAAATTAAAAGGAGTAAACTAATTGAGAACAAAAAAATGAAAAACTTAAAGTTAGGTATACAAATTGGGTATTGGGGGGCACAGCCGCCAGAGAACATTGTTGAACTTGCTCAAGAAGCTGAGAAATTAGGTTACGATGCCATTTGGAGTGCTGAATCTTGGGGTTCAGATGTATTTACCCCATTAACCTGGATAGGCGCACACACTTCAAAAATCAAACTTGGTACCGGAATAGCTCAGATATCAGCCAGAACTCCTGCGGCAACTGCCATGGCTGCTATCACTTTAGATCACCTGTCAAAAGGGAGGGTAATTCTTGGATTGGGAGTCTCAGGACCTCAAGTAGTGGAAGGCTGGTACGGCCAACCTTTTTCTAAACCCCTTTCGCGTACAAGAGAATACGTAAGCATCATAAAGAAAATTTTAAAAAGAGAAGAACCGGTTACCAATGATGGTGAGCACTACCCGCTTCCTTACCAAGGAGAAGGAAGTTGGGGACTGGGAAAACCTTTGAAATCCATCACCCACCCTCTTCGATCTAATTTACCTATCTTTTTGGGAGCTGAAGGACCGAAGAATGTAACCATGACAGCTGAAATAGCTGACGGATGGTTGCCTCTTTATTATTCACCTTATCGACAAGAGGTTTATGCCGATCAGATAAAAAATGCTAAGGAAGGTTTTGAAATCTCTGCCGGCGTAACCCTAAATATATGCGACGACGTGGAAAAAGGATTAATTCCCGTGAAAAATAATTTGGCTCTCTACATTGGTGGAATGGGAGCGGCAAAGAAAAATTTTCATACTGATTTAATGGGAAGAATGGGTTTTGAAGCAGAAGCAAAAAAGATTCAAGAATTATTCCTTCAGGGCAAAAGAACTGAAGCAGCTTTAGCAGTTCCTGATCTATTTGCAGACGAAATCTCATTGGTAGGACCCAAAGAGCGCGTCAAAGAAAGGGTGGAAGCCTGGAGAGACACGCCCGTCACTTCCTTACTGATATCTACACGAAATAAAGAGAATTTGAGGGAAGTTGCTGAAATAGTATTTGCTTGAAAGTTTAAGGAATCGGCTTGGCATATCCCCAATAGTTGTATCCAGCTATCTTAGGAGTGCTGGGGAGGTACATCGTCTCTAGGTTCTCCAGCTTAAAGCCAGAGGCTTCTATTAAATCAGGAATATCTCGATTCAAATTACAGCCTCCTGCTATTTTCTTCCAAAAAGGATTAACTCTGTTTTGCCATTTATGAATGTTAGGGTCGGGTGCTTTTCCATGTTCACAAAAAATCATTTTTCCTCCTGGTTTTAGAACTCTTTTCATTTCTTGATTGGCTTGCTCTACTTCAGGGATGGTACACATGGTGTAAGTTATTAATACCGTATCCACATGATCGTCAGGGAGGGGAATATTTTCAGCACCACTAATTATAAAATCTACTTCAAGATTTTCTTCCGTTGCTACTTTAGAGGCCATTCTGTTTAACTCTTCCGAAGGATCAAGACCCCATATCTTCTTGACCTTTGATTTATCATAGAATGGTAAATTTAAGCCAGATCCTATTCCTACCTCTAAAACTTTTCCTTCTGCTTGAGGAACTACCTTTTGACGTTGATAAATCATGGGTCTTGCACTACAAGCGCAGTTTAAAAGTCTAGGTAATATATATTTATCGTAAAGGCTCATTTGCTTACCTCAATTATTACAGTTAATTACGAAATATCTATTCATTTTAGTTAAGCCTACTGGCTGCAAATTTAAAAAGGTTTCCTATTCAATAACGCAGGACCTACGATCTTTTGGAGCATTTTGTTGAGAAAAGAAAGAGTCCTGTTCTAAAGTTAAGGTTGTCTTATTAATTGAGAAAATTGTTATCAAATCTTCTTTCGAAGCACTCTTATATTGGCCAATAAGGTAATGAGTTGGCGTAATATCTAAATCGAATTCTACCAGTGGATAACCTTTTGCTGACATCCTGGCTAATTTAGAAAACTCTCCTAAACTAAATCTAACCACGCGGGTTTTAATGTATCCATGTTGTTCCAGAACTTCGTTGAAGCACTTTAGGTTTATCACTTCTGAAATTGAAAAAGAAGGAAAAAAAATTAGTAAAGAGAATAAAACTTTTCTTTTTAAAAAATTAGAAATATTCATTCTCCACCCGAGTCACCCAATAATCGGCATCAAAATTTTCATCTCCCGAAATATATCTCCAAAAATTGATTCTGGTTAAGTACCCAAGTCTTCCGGTATCCGCCTGTTCCATCATACAGGCTCCAAGCCATCACTCCAGCTTCTAAGGTAGAAGAGGAAAGGTAAAGCCCAATACCTTCTGTCTTAGTGAATTCGAATTATTCATTAACTAACTTTAAATTTTAGCTTAGGGTTTTTTAGGATGTTCCAGAAAAAAATTGACCACCTCTTCTCCCCAGTGAAAAGGGTTATTTCTACCGCATCCCAGATAATTTCCTACTCCAGGGAAACAATGCCCTTCTGGATTGCCAAGAAAACTTGAATTGGATCCCTTACTTATCCAGTTGTAACTGATAAATTCGAAGACTGTGCCTTGAGAATTAGTGAAACGGACTCTCTGATAGTCTTCATCCTTAAATAGAACTTCAACATTAATCAAATTCCAATCTTCTCCGATTTTCTTAACAGTTTTTATTGCCCCAGAATAGTGAACTAATCCATCTTTTTTTCCATGTGCGTATAAGACATCAACCTGTTTACCCTTAAAGCAGTTATTAAAAACGTTTATGCGTACCGGAGTTTCAAAATTAACAGGCCAACCGGCACCAAAACCAATAGGTGCTGCAGAAGCTATGTGTTCTGCATAATCACAGACAAACCTCCAACTCATCCATGAGCCCTGTGAAAATCCTGTTACATGAACTCTTTCATCCATTACATGGAATACTTTCTTGACACGAGTCATAAAAGAAAAAATTTTAGCAACATTATCAACTCTGTATTCCCAAGATCTGCCGTAAGAACCTTTATTGGCGGTTGGTTGTATGACTATATAGCCTTCATTTCCTCCTCGTTTAGCTAGGTCGGTGTAATAATTCTGCAAGTCAGCTGTCATCATATATCCATGTATATCGACAATTAAACCGCAGGCCTTCTTTAAACAAACTTCAGGCACATGAAGAGTAAATAGCAAGTCATCACATTTAAGGTCCACAGTACCCTTCCGAGGGGAAGTGATGCAATTATCTGGTACCGGATCAGGAATGCTAAGTGTTGCAGGCCAAGGCACTTCTGGTTCTGCTAACAGGTAGCTACTTGCAGAAAGGTTTAATAAGAGAAAAATAAATAATTTAAATACAGGTTTTTTCATTTATTTACTAGTTTTATAAGACTAAGATTATGAACTAAATACAAAGAAGATAAAAATATTAGAGGATTAAACTATGCATGATTTTGAAGGAAAAACTGCGGTAGTTACTGGAGCTGCAAGTGGAATTGGTTATGGGTTAGCTGAAAGGTTGGCTCAAGAAAAGATGCAAGTAGTGTTAGCAGATGTTGAAGAAGAAGCTCTCGACAAAGCGGTCAAACAGTTGCAACAGTATCAACATAGGGTCATTGGGGTAAAGACAGATGTCCTTATTCAGGAATCCGTAAGTGACCTTTTTACTCGAGCAAATGACGAGTATGGCAATATTCATATCCTTTGTAACAACGCTGGTATTGGAGCAAATTCTGGAAATAAGGGTATTTGGGAAGTCGAGAAAGAAGACTGGGATTGGACATTGGGAGTCAATTTTTATGGAGTCCTTTACGGGATTCAAGCTTTTCTTCCTCACATGATTGAGCATGGAGAAGAAGGCCATGTAGTTACTACTGCTTCTCTAGCAGGACTATTAGCCGGAGCCGGAACTTATGGTGTAAGTAAGCACGCTGTTTTAGCCCTTGCTGAGAGTTTGAATAGAGATCTTGTTGCTAGAAATTTAAAAATAGGGGCTTCGGTGTTATGCCCAGGCTTTGTCAATACCAATATAACTGATTCAGAAAGGAATAGGCCTCAGCACTTAAGAGTCGAAGACCAAACCGAAACGGACCCTCAGGCTCTTGAAATGTTCAGTTTATTACTTAAACAAGGCAAAGAACCAAGTGAAATAGCGGAAATCGTTTTTAAGGCAATTAAGGAAAATGTTTTCTACATCCTTCCTCATCCAGCCTGGGATGATAATTTAAGAAATCATTTTGAAGAAATTTTATCTCGAAAGGAACTGGTCCCTCCTTCAATGAACGACATGGCAGATTTTTTTAAGCCCAGAGAAGACGGAGAGAAATATTGAGAGAGTTAGTACCTAAAATGTCTAATTTGTTCGCCACTTTTCTCAATTTCGGTCATCGCATTTATACCTATCTCTAAGTGTAAATCGGTCCATTCTTCTGTTACCCCTTTATCAGATTCTTCGGTTTTGACTCCGTCTGGAGTAACGGGAACATCGGAAACTAATAATAATGCTCCTCTGGCAATTTCGTTGTAATGGCCTACGACAAAAATAGTAGAGGTTTCCATATCTATGGCTATACAAGTGGATTTCTTAAGTCTTTTAAGAAAAGCTTTGTCGTGTTCCCAAACTCTTCTATTGGTAGTGAAAATCACACCAGTTCTATATTCTTGACCACTTTCAATAATCTTATCCGATACAAATTTGTGTAGTTTGAATGAAGGCAAAGCAGGTACTTCGGGTGGGAAATAATCATTACTGGTCCCTTCTCCTCTTATAGCGGCAATCGGTAAAATGAAATTCCCTATTTCACTTCTTCGTTTTAAACCTCCACACTTTCCAAGAAAAAGTACCCCCCTTGGATTACAAGCAACCAATAGGTCCATTATTGTTGCTGCATTAGGCGACCCAATGCCATAATTAATGATTGTTAGGCCATCAGAATTAGAGGCAGCCTGCATTGGCTTCTTATTTCCAAAAATATCAATCTTAAATCTGTTAGCAAAATTCTCAACATAATCAGAAAAGTTTGTTAAAAGAATGTGATGACCAAATTTATCTAAAGGCATACCCGTGTATCTAGGTAACCAATCTTTAGCTATTTCTAATTTATTTTCCATTCGACCTAAAAAAAAGGTGCATGCTACTTGATTTGGTTACAAATACAATTTTTCTAAGAAAATAGCTAAATAAATCAGAGGGATTGAGCCCACTTGAAAATATCTTCTGCAATTAATGGTTGTGCCTTTTCATTGGGATGGATTCCATCGGGAAACATTAAGTCAGAGTCCAAGGCTACATTGTTAAGCATGAAAGGCACAAGTTGAATGTTTAATTCTTTAGCTACTTCTGTGTAAATGGCTTCAAAAGCTTGCATGTAATTTCTGCCATAATTAGGCGGAATTCTTATTTTCATTAAAATGATTTTAACATTTTGTTTTTCTGCCTTTTTACAAATTTCTGTCAAATTGAATTTAATCTTATCTACGGGATAACCTCTAAGAGCGTCGTTTCCTCCCAGTTCTATTAACAAGTAATCTGGAGAATGGAATTTCAGCAAACTCGGTATTCTTGATAAGCCACCGCCAGTAGTCTCTCCTGGCAAACTTACGTTGACTATTCTTAAATCTTTACCCGATGAATCTAGTTTTCTTTGAAGAATGTGGGTCCATTGTCTGTCTACACTAACACCGTATCCTGCACTTATACTATCTCCAAGAACGAGTAACCTCTTTGAACCTTCAGCTAATGTCTGTTGGGAAAGCACTATGGGCAAGAGAATTACTATAAAATTGTACTTTCTCCATAAATTTAGGAATTTCTTTAACATAATCTAGAATTTTTTATGATTATTAAAACATGTAATCTCACAAAAAGGGTCCCTTCCGCGGATGGAGAACTGGTTATATTAGAAAATATAAACCTCGAACTTGAAGAAGGTAGATCTTTAGCTATTGTTGGGCCTTCGGGATCTGGCAAGTCAACTTTATTGGGATTGTTGGCTGGTTTGGATTCTGCTACTTCGGGAGAAGTATTCCTCAATGATCACCCTTTGCATGATCTAAATGAAGATGAGAGGGCTAAGGTAAGGAAAGAAAATGTGGCTTTTGTTTTCCAATCTTTCGAGTTACTTCCTGGTCTTACTGCTTTAGAAAATGTAATGCTTCCATCTGAACTCAAATCAAATCCTGAAGCCAAAGAAAGAGCAACCGAATACCTTGTCCGCGTTGGGTTAAACAACAGGCTTAATCATTACCCCAGACAACTTTCAGGTGGAGAGCAACAAAGGGTAGCAATAGCTAGAGCCTTTGCCTGCAATGCAAAGGTTCTGTTTGTAGATGAACCAACTGGCAATCTAGATAATAAAACTGGATCTAGAATTTCTGAACTTCTATTTGAAGTTAATCAAGAATCTACGAATGCCTTGGTGGTGGTCACTCACGATGTCAATTTGGCGAAAAAATGTGATGACCAAGTAGAACTTTCAGAAGGTTTAATAACTTAGACTTATGGCGTATAGACTTTCACTTAAACTGTTCTGGCGAGAACTTAAGTCGGGTCAGCTGATCATCATGTTTTTTTCTTTAGTTTTAGCTGTTGCCACCGTATCTAGTATTTCCTTATTCACTGATCGACTTGAGAAGGCTCTAATGATGGAAACTCAAGAGTTTCTGGGAGGAGACTTAAAGTTTGAATCCAACGATCTTATTGAAGATGAAGTGTACGAAAAGATACAGAAACTTAATTTAAAAACTTCTGAAATGGTTCAATTCGCTTCAATGCTTTCTTCTCAAGGTAATTTACAGCTAGCTTCAATTAAAGCCGTAGACAAAAATTATCCTTTGGTTGGAGAGATGGAATTGCAATCAGAATCGTTTAACGAAATTGTTAAAAATCCTCCTCGGAAAGGCCAAGTTTGGCTTGATCGTAGGTTGATGGATATATTGGATTTGCAAATCGGTGAAACGGTTAGTATCGGAGAAGCTGATTTCTCTGTCAGCCACATCATTATTACGGAGCCTGATAGAGCCTCTAACTCATTTGCGTTTGCAGCTAAGGCCATAATAAATATGGAGGATCTGGCTAGTACCAATGTCATTCAACCGGGAAGTAGAGTTAGATTTGCTTCCTTATATATTGGTGAAAAAGATGAAATCTTATTATTAAAAAATATTCTAGAAAATGCTAAACAACCAGGAGACGATATCAGAGAAGCTACCGACTCAAATGACTCACTCGGAAAAGCAATTGAAAGGTCAGGAAACTTTTTGTTACTGGGCGGATTATTAGCAGTTCTTATGGCTGGTTTTACAGTTGGTATAAGTTCTCAAAAATTTGCTAGGCGACATATTGAATACGTCGCAATTTTAAAAAGCTTAGGATCAACTTCTTGGGAAATCAGATCTTTATATTCTCTTATATTTATTGAACTGGGTATTTTCTCTATCTTCTTTGGTTTAATATTGGGCTGGTATACACAAGAAGCTTTCACTGGGGTTTTAAGGGAGTACTTCCCAACAAATCTTCCTGCACCAGGTTTTAAGCCTCTTTGGATTTCATCCCTAACCGTTTTTATCTGTCTCATTGGTTTTGTTTATCCAAATTTAGTTAAACTTACTAGTATTTCTCCTTTAAATATTTTAAGGAGAGAGGATCCGAGAAAATCTAATAGTTCATACCTCCTGAGCGTTCTGGCTCTATCCGCCATGTTTGTATTGATTTTTGTTTACACCGAAAGACTCATGCTCACTACTGTAATCTTTTTTAGCATCCTTTTCGTCTTTGCATTAGGTTTTGGGCTTATCTTAAGCTTCTTCCGAACTAGAAATAAGCTAGGCTTAGGAGCTAATAAAGCACTCAGTCTGGCCTGGTCTGAGTTGCACAGAAGAAAATACTCAAATTCCCTTCAAGTTCTTGCTTTTGCGATGGCGATAGGATTAAGTCTCATAGCTTTCTCGGCGAGAACTGACTTGATGTCAACATGGGAATCAACCCTTCCTCCAGACTCACCAAATAATTTCTTAATTAATATTACTAAATCCGAGTTAAATTCCATTTATTCTTTTTTGGAAGAGAACGAAATAGAGAAAAGGCCTTTTTACCCTATTACAAGCTCAATAATTATTAAGCTTCCTGGGTCAGCTCTGGAAGACCCTACCCCAATCGATAGAAACTTTAATCTCACTTGGTCATCAGAATTGCCTGAAAACAATAAAGTGATCTCGGGAGATTGGTTTAAAGGAACCCCTTCAGATGGGCTGTCAATATCCAATGAAATAGCACAGAGATACCGACTGTCAATTGGTGATGAGGTAAAGGTTTTCTTCTCTGACCAAGAAGTCAATACCTACATTCAGAACATCAGAGAGGTAAATTGGGATAGCTTTTCTCCTAACTTTTTTGTTATTGGGCCGCCATCAATGTTTAAGGACAGCACAGCAACTTATATTTCTTCTCTTTATGTACCTGCTGAAAAGAAGAAAGTTATAAGCAAGTTTATGATGGAATTTAAAACAGTTTCTGTCTTATCAATTGATGCCATTATTGACCGAGTAAACGAAATTATCGAGCAAGTATCCAAAGCTTTAGAAATTGTTCTAGGTCTAACTGTTTTCTCTGCCATGCTCTTAACTCTTGCGACTATTCAGGATGGTTTCAACCAACGACTACATCAATCAGCCATATTGAGAACTTTTGGAGCCAGCACTTCTCTCCTGCAAAAATCTACTGCAATTGAATTCGCTTTCCTGGGCTTATTTGCTGGTTTACTGGGATCGATACTTGCTCAGATAGGTATATTTTTGTTGGAAACACAAGTTTTTGAACTATCAGCCAGCTTCCATGGAAAAATATGGATCATGGGTCCAATAATAGGAACAATTTTGATATGTACTCTCAGTACCTTGTTGATTTTCTCCATTACAAGAAAAAATCCCAAAGAAATAATTTATAACACTTAATTTTTCCCAATTGCTACCAGGTGTCTACATTGGGTCTTTTCTTAGTCTCTCTAACTGGTTTTGGTGGCAAAGATTTTAATGCAGCCATAATCCACTTCCTGGTATCTGCAGGATCTATGACGTCGTCCAATTCGAAATGAGAAGCCATATTAACGGCCTTACCTCTTTGATAACTGTCTTCAACCATCTTTTCATAAGTTTTTATTCTTTCAGTGGGATTTTTTATGGCTTCTAATTCTTTTCTGAAACCAAGCTTTACTGCCCCTTCTAATCCCATTCCCCCGAATTCACCGGTAGGCCAAGTGACTGTAAATAGAGGCACTTTGAAACTTCCCCCCGCCATTGCTTGCGCACCTAATCCATAAGCTTTTCGGATAACTACAGACATTAAAGGTGTCTCTATGTTAGCGCCCACTACGAACATTCGAGCTGCATGCCTCACCAAGGCTGATTTTTCACTTTCAGGACCTACCATGATTCCAGGACAGTCAATCAAAGACAAAACAGGAATATCAAAAGCATCACATAATTGGATAAATCTAGAGCCTTTGTCAGCTCCAGGCGAGTCAATAGCACCCGAAAGATGTCCAGGATTGTTAGCTACTACACCTATAGGTCTTCCTTCTACTCTTACGAATGAAGTGATCATTCCAGGACTCCAATTTTTCCTTATTTCAAGAACAGAGTCTTCATCCGCCACTCCTTCAATTACCTTTCTCATGTTGTAATAACGGAGTCTATTTTCAGGAACGGCAAATCTAAGTTTTCTTTGATCTGGAGCCGTCCATTTTTCTTTGGTGCCTTGGAAATAGGATAAATATTTCTTCGCTACTGCTACTGCTTCTTTTTCATCTTTAACTGCTATGTCGACAACTCCATTTGGTACTTGGACTTCCATAGGCCCTACTTCTTCAGGAGTAAAAATACCCAGTCCACCCCCTTCAATCATGGCAGGACCGCCAATTCCAATATTTGAGTCTTCCGTAGCTATGATGACATCACAGCACCCTAATAAAACAGCATTACCAGCAAAACATCTTCCTGTAGTAATGCCTATGATAGGAACTAATCCAGATAGCTGAGCAAAGTAGGTAAATGCTAGGCAGTCTAGTCCAGCCACTCCAGAAGCATCAGTATCACCTGGTCTTCCTCCACCACCCTCGGCAAAGAGAATGGTAGGTAATCTGTTTTCTTCAGCAATTTCAAACATCCTGTCTTTTTTTGCGTGATTTTGCTTTCCCTGAGTTCCAGCTAAAACCATGTAGTCGTAAGACATAGCCATTACCCTTGACTGCTCATCAGGAAATAGATCACCATTAACACGCCCTAATCCACAAACCATACCGTCTCCAGTGGTATTCTTGATTAAATCTTCTTCGGTCCTTCTTCTCCTTTGTGCTGCTAGGACTACTGAACCGTATTCTATGAAACTGCCTTTATCACATAAGTCCTCAATATTTTCCCTTGCAGTTCTATGGCCAGTTTTTCTCCTTTTTGCTACAGCCTCCGGTCTGTTGATATCATACCCAGCCTGCTTTCTATCTATTGCCTCTTGAAGATCAGGACGAATATAGTTTAAATCTAGTTGCTCTTTTTTATTGGATTCAGGTATCTCTACATCAAATGCCTTTATATAAATCAAAGGGTGGTCCTCGTAAACAGTATCACCAGTATTCACTGTGAGTTCCTTTACTTCTCCGCTAACTTCGGACAACAACTCATGTTCCATTTTCATGGCTTCCATAATCGCTACAGGCTTACCTTCCCATACTTTGTCTCCTGGCTTTACTTCAAAGTTTACTACTAGGCCCTGCATTGGGGCTTTTATTGCAACCATTCCTTCTGGTAAATCTTCTATTCTCATCTCGATTATATTTTGGGATGCAGATGAAGTTAGCGATCCTCCTTTACCATGATCAAGAACTGCCAAGGGGTCTGTGCTATCTATTTGGGCCCCAGCGAGTTTGACTCCTTGCTTCTTTCTTTTAGATTTTTGATCGGCCTTAGTAATAACTAAGTCTTTTATATTTTCATCTAAGAAGTTTGTATGAATTTGATTTTTCTTTAAAAGAGGATGAGTAACTAAATTTTTTAGTAGCTGTAGGTTCGTCGAAACTCCTTCAATTTCAAAATCGCAAAGGGCACCATACATTCTCTTTAAAGCTTTTTGGTAATTGTCATCTTGGTTGTGAGTGATGACTTTAGCAATTAAAGAATCGAAAGCAGGATTAGAGCTGTAACCTGTGTAACCATAAGTATCAACCCTTACTCCTGGTCCTGAAGGTAAATCGAATCTATGAAATATTCCTCCTGAGGGCCTTGTATTACCGGATTCATCTATGATTTCCATATTCACTCTAGCTTGAATAGCAAATCCTTTTGGCTGAGGTATATCATCCTGATTTAGCTTTAAAAAAGAAAGTGTTTTGCCTAATGCAATTTGAATTTGATATTTGACAAGATCTACTCCGAAAATCTCTTCCGTGATTGTATGTTCTACCTGTAATCTCGCATTTACTTCAATAAATTTAAAATTTTTTCCTGAACTGCTTACTAGGAATTCAAAAGTTCCAAGTCCTTTATACATAACAGCTTCAGCTAATTTTACTGCTGCAGCAGTTATGTTATTTCTTGTTTTTGTTTCTAAAATGGGGCTAGGAGCCATTTCTATAATCTTTTGATGTCTTCGTTGAATAGAACATTCCCTTTCGCCCAAATGAACTACTGAGCCCGTACCATCACCAATAATCTGGACTTCAATATGGCGGTTTTTAGGAAGATACTCTTCCACGTACAAAGATCCAGAACCAAAAGATGCTTTGGCTTCAGAAGATGCTCGAGCAAAAGATGATTTAAACTCGTCGAGATTATTTACAAGTCGTATGCCTCGCCCCCCACCACCTTTTACAGCTTTAATAATTACTTTAGAATTCTTTTTTAAAGACTTATAAAACCTTTCGGCTTCATTAAATGAAATGTTCCCTTCGGTCCCATTAACAGTTGGAATTTTTTTCTTATCTGCTAATTTCTTGGATTGAACTTTGTCACCAAAAAGTCTAAGGGTCTTTTCTAGGGGTCCTATAAAAGTTAGCCCTGCTGCTTGTATTTGCTTTGCAAAATTTGGGTTTTCACTGAGAAAACCATATCCAGGATGTATCAAATCCACCCTATTATTTAATGCTATGGAGATAATGTCCTTACTGTCCAAATATGCTTTCGTACCCTTTCCCTTAAGCTGGTAACTCTCATCCATTTTAGAAACGTGCAAGGAGTCACGATCATCTTCTGAATATATTCCAATGGTTTTGAGTCCAAGATCTTTAGAAGCTCTGGCAATTCTAATTGCTATCTCGCCTCTATTGGCTATGAGTAATTTTTTCATAAAACTATTTTACTAATGATGAGGTTCGTTATAAGCAACAGACCTGCCTCCATCAACTACCAAATCATGACAAGTAACAAATTTTCCTGCGTCGCTGGCTAAATACAAAGCAGCTTCTGATATGTCTTCAGCTAATCCGGTTTTTGCTAGCGGTACGGCCTTGGCGAGATTACCTTTTAATTTTTCCATTTTTCTTTCATTTTCTTCATCGGAAAGAGTATTAGCTCTTTGCGAACCACCCCAAAATATAGGGGTAGCGATAGCTCCTGGAGATATGGCATTTACTCTAATGTTAAACGGACCAAGACTTACTCCTGCCATTCTAGTGTAATGAGAAACTGCAGATTTGAGAGCTGAGTAAAGTGGAGAGCCTTGCCCATAGACATGCCCAGCAACACTGGAGTTATTAATGATGCATCCACCACCTATGACTTTCATGGGCTCTACCGCATACTTTATTCCCAAAATGACGCTAGAAAGTAAGCCTAAGCCATAGTCGATTTGTTTCTGAGAAATTTCTGCTACATTGTCAGCAGTGCCATAACCGGCGTTGTTGAACAATATATCCATTTGGCCGAAGGTCTTAATTGTGAAATCTACGGATTCTGATATTTCTTTTTCGATAGTTATATCAGCCCTCTTATAAACCACATTTTCTCCCAGCTCACCAGCAATTTTTTTCCCCTTTTCTTCTGACCTACCAACGATGACTACCTTAGCTCCCTCTTCAGAAAACAATCTAGCCGTATCCTTACCTATTCCACTGGTACCTCCAGTTATTAAAGCTACTTTTCCTTTAAGTCTTTTAGACATAACTTCTCCTTATAGAGATTTATTAATAAGCTTAACCTTTTAGAATGCCTATGGATTCCCTGTTCCTATCAAATTCCGCTCGGGAAACACTTGATCCATCGTGACCACCTAAAGTGCCAAAAGGAGAAAAACCTAAAACTTCTTTCTGTTTCTCAGTTAATTTTTCAAGTACTCCTTCCCTTACGCTGTATTGAGAATTCTCCTGAGGTCTTATCCACGACTGTAAATAAGCAATAGAAATGTTACTTCTCACTTCTCCTGAACGATTCAAACCATTTCCATGCCAGACTCTACCTTCCCAAACTATGGCTGATCCCTTAGGAGCAGTTATGGATTTTGCCATATCTTGATATTTAGAAGAGTTAGCTGTTTTGTAATCTATTTTTGGCCACTTATGAGACCCAGGTATCAGGCGGGTACCACCATTCTCGGGCGAATTATCTGTGACCAGCACCATGGTATTTGCCATAACAGGAAAATCTAAAGGATGAGGAACCAAAGGCCATTGATCCATATGCAAAGGCATTCTTTCATTTCCACTGCCATTCATGTGTGCCCCCATAGAACATAACACCACGTGTTCGCCAATAATATGATTTATCAAAGGGAAAAGCTTTGGATGATCTATAAGGGGAATAAAGCAATCCCCTTTATTAATCAAGTTCCAAACAAGACGACTAACCTTTTCTTCATTGGAGCTTTTAACACCATAGCCTTCATCACCTCTTGATTTAGTTCCAACCTTGTGTTTTTCCTCTCCAGCAAATTGCTCTTTAAGCCTCTTGTCTATAACGTCAACTTCTTCAGGGGAAAAGGCATCTTTAACGATACACACGCCATATTCATCTAAATGATTCTTAGCTTCTTCCAAATCATCCGTTAATGGAGGGTAATCTAAAGGTTTTGTTTCAACTTCCATAAATTTTCTCCAATTTAAACCTTAATTAAACGTTATAAATACGTTCTGCAGTTCCATAAAACATTTGATGCTTTTCATTATCAGAAAAATCAAACACGATCTTTTTCAATCCGTTATACAGAACGTGATATGAAAGAGACCTTCTATCTACAGGGAAATTACTTTCCATCATACATCTTTCTGGACCGAAACAATCTATGGCATGAAGATAATACCTTCTTTGGGCCTCAACAAACTCATCTGAGGTTGCAGGAGTGACTCTTGTATCCCAACCAAAACCATTGTCGGGCATGGCCATTCCACCTATCTTAATTACTACATTTTCTAACTTGGAAATTTCATTTATGTCTTCTTGCCACTGAGTAAAGATTTCTTCTCTCTTATCTGCGTAAGGACCAACGCCTAGAGGTGTTCCAAAATGGTCCAAAACAATTTGAGTACCAGGAACCTTTTTTGCCATTTCAGCAAAATCTCTATTTTGATAGTAGTAATGCCAAGTATCGTAAGTAAAGCCATTCTTTCCTAATACTTTCATTCCGGTAAGAAAAGCAGGGTCTTCAAACAGACCTTCGGGAGCTTGCCCTGGTATGCTCAAAGCTTCAGGATGTTCTGCTCTCGCCCCTGCGTGACGTATTCCCCTAAATAAACCTTGGGAAGCTTCTTGGTGAGCTTCTAATACTTCAATAACTTCTTCTCCTAAAGTTAGATCTGCTCTTGAGACAATTCCAGATATAACAGCTCCGCTAGTTTTCTTGCTTTCTTTGACTTGTTCTACAACCGCTTCTGTTTCACCGACTACTTTTAAATGTTTAGGGCCTTCTTGTTTGTAAGACCACCCGCACTCCATAAATACTGTCTTTTTAACATTGTGACCCGAGCCTGTATCAGCTTTTAATTCTTTAACAAGATAAACACTTCCACGGTTGTGCCATAAGTGGTGATGTGGATCAATTATAGGTCTTTCTAGATCTACGATATCTTCCTTAACCTGAGCTAACCATTCTTCGCTGCCTATATTTATTTCTACCATTTTCTCCTCAAAAAATATATTTTAAAATAGAAAGATAATTTAAAATCAACATAGAAACAAACTTTTATCAAAAGGCTGATAAATTAAGATTAAATAAAAGGAAGAAACATGAAACTTTACAACTCAATTGGCCCAAACCCTCAGGTAGTTAGAATGTTCTTGGCGGAACTTGGTCAGGAATTAGAAACTATAGAAGTGGACTTGATGGCTGGTCAAAACCGACAAGAAGAACATCTAAAAAGGAATCCATCTGGACAAATGCCTGCCTTAGAATTGGATGATGGCAGTTTTCTCTCCGAGATAACCGCAATATGTGAATATCTTGATGAAAAACATGGCACTACAGATTTAATAGGCAAATCAGCTGAAGATCGTGCTGAAACCAGGATGTGGACAAGAAGAATCGATCTACAGATCATAGAACCCATGACTACGGGTTTCAGATATGCCGAGGGATTAGAATTCTTTAAAACCAGGATGCGAACGATACCTGAAGCTGCTGAAGGCCTAAAGTTAATAGCTCAAGAAAAAATTCTTTGGTTGGATAATTTAATGGAGGGTAAGGAATACATTTGTGGAGAACGATTTACCTTAGCTGATGTTATGTTGTTCTGTTTCCTTAACTTTGGAACTACAGTGGGACAAGCAATA
>ENA-ORDI01000058-ORDI01000058.1-marine-metagenome-genome-assembly--contig:-NODE-58-length-71886-cov-6.317606_pt1 | contig 71886 bp, 58 predicted proteins | sample MGYA00248628_ERZ508525 | MGnify/ENA primary metagenome ERZ508525 (study PRJEB26195, sample SAMN05422138) | marine metagenome | isolation source: East of Porto Seguro, South Atlantic Ocean | place: Atlantic... | reverse complement strand
GCCAATAATTCACGCACCATTGCATCAACTGCCCGTGCACTGGCGATTTCAATCGCTTTGGTTTTTGCCGCACGAATATCGTTGCGTTTGATGAAAGCTTTGGCCTTTATTCGTATCACACGCACACCCGGAGAATCTTCTTTAAGAGTAACACGACCCGACAAATCGGCCAGAGTGAGAAAATTTTCTGGCTTCGGCTCAACTTCTTTAGCGGCACATCCACTTAGAAGCAGGACAAGTCCAAGCAAGAATGATAATATGTAGTTTGTTTTTCGCATTTTAGCTCCAGGTTTTCTAAGGTGGGTGTAAAAAAATACGGACAATTCTTCGTTCTTTGTCCGAGTGCTGAAAATTCGGAAATGCTAAAGTGGTTCAGGATTGCGCATTTCAGTAAAAACTGACAACCTTGAATGTAACATTTTCAGCCATCAATGAAAAGGGCATATTTGATTTTTACGCGACTTTCCTTTATTTTATTTTTCGGATTTCTCTTTAACCTCGTTAGCACAGCCGCCGCTTTTTATCCACTCACATGGGATGATTTGATGTTCCAAATGGAGAAGCGTATGAGTTGGCAGCGTGCGAGAATGCATACCGTTGTTCAAATCTTTGACCCCTTTATAAAAAATGCTGATGGTGAAATACCAAAACAGCCTGTCGAATTGCCGGCCAGGAGTTTCAAACAGCTCATTCATTGGAAAGATGGTCAAGTTATGGTGGTGGAAACGCAGGACGAACAAGGAGAGCTGTTGCATTTTTATTATGAAAACAATGACGATTTACTGTCGCTTTCTTTGAATGACAACCGCACTTTTACGACCGAAGACATTTTGCCGCGTCAACTACGTTTCCGTTCAAGATATGAGAAAGAGCGGAGCAGAGCACTGCGTGAATTAGGAATTGTCAGCAGAGAGGTGGCATATCACATTCGTGACGATAATCATGTTTTTCTGCGGATTGGAAATTTGGAATCAGGACACTATGCCTTGCTCAATCCAAAAACCTACGAATTGGCTTCTCTCCATAACAGGCTTTGGCAGGAAGACGGAAGCTTGCTGGATTTAAAAATCGTCTTCAAGAAATATGAAACTTATCGCTGGCAGACCTATGCTAAAGTTACAGAATATTATTTTGACAATCGTTTGTTCAAACGCATGACTGTCAGTAAAATCCGTACACTGTCACGTTTACCGGTCAAGAAACTTCAAAAAATAGCCTTCAATTTACGCCGTAAACATACCGCAACACTTCAGAATGATTATACACTTTAACTCCTACACACGTTTTCTACTACTTTTTCTGGCCGTCAGCTTTAGTTTTTCCATTACAGGCATCCACGCGAAAGCACTGGTGATTGATCGAATCTATCTGATTGTCAACAGTCAGATGATCACACGTACAGAAGCGCAGGATGTAGCGGCGGCACTGAATGCTCAAAATTCAACTGCCGAAAAATCACAGACACAATTAAATGAAAAGTTGCTGATGAATTTGGTGCAGGAAATGTTGTTGTTGGACCGCGCGGAGGCTTTAAAAATTATACCCGGAGCAAAGGAAATAGAATTACGTTTGGATCGGCTGGCAGTTGATCAACCGCAATTGTTAGAGGTTTATGCAGAAGAAGATTTGAAAGAACAACTTGCGCGTGAATTTAAAAAACATCACGTAATCAGCCGTGAAGTGGATTCTAAAATTAGACTGGAAGGACCAGAAATAGTACTCTTTTGTAAACAACAACTGCGCAAGGATCGTCAAGTGGGTTTGGCGCAAATTCTTTTGCAGGGCTCAACTGCTGAAGTTCAGGAAAAAGTTAAGACTATTCGGAAAGCGTTCAAAAGCGGAATTAGTTTTGAAGAATTGGCAAAGCAGCATTCTGCGGATTCCAGCGCAAAACGTACCGGAGGAAAGCTGGGCATTTTCAAACCTGGAGATTTGCTGGCAGAAATTGGTGAAGTTACCAACAATTTGGAACCCGGACAAATCAGCAAAGTTGTGCAGACAAATTTAGGAAATCATCTGCTCTATATATACGAAGAAGTTTTTGCGGAAGGACTGGACTGTGACAATCTCAATCCAGAGCAGGAAACACATTATTCAAATGCATTGTACGCACAGAAACGTGACGCGCTTTTGGTTACATACATGGATGAACTTTTTGCCTGCGCCAATATTGAAGTTAAAGATCCGGGAAACAGCGACCTTCCGACCGCTAAGTTCTTACCTGTTGTTGAGAAAAAAAACATCAATTGCCAGGCACGGCGAATTATGGTGCTTCCACAAAAGAAGAAAAAGGAAAAGAAGAGGCAGAATAAATAAATCTAAAAGTTAACTCAAGTTTCAGCTTTGAGGGATTTATAAAGCTCATAGGCTTTTTCCGGAGTCTCATTTTGATGAACCACAGCACGCACGGCCTGGATCATGGGCACTGGCGCTTCGGACTGAAAAATATTGCGTCCCATGTCCACACCAGCGGCACCTTGTTGAATTGCGTTGTACGCCATTTTCAGGGCATCGAGTTCCGGAAGTTTCTTACCACCGGCAATTACAATCGGTACAGGACAACTGGCGGTAACAGTTTCAAAATCCTTTTCAACATAATATGTTTTAACGTAATGCGCGCCAAGTTCAGCGCAAATCCGGGTGGCCAACCGAAAATAACGGGCGTCGCGCACCATTTCTTTGCCGACTGCAGTTACGGCTAAAGTTGGAATCCCATAACGTGTGCCCTGATCAACGAGTTTGGTCATGTTGATAATGGATTGCTTTTCATATTCTCCGCCGATAAAAACCTGGACTGCCATTGCGGCAACGTTCATCCGGATAGAATCCTCGATGTCAACGGCGATTTCCTCATTTGACAACTCCTTGAGCATACTCGTTCCTCCGGACGCACGCATGACAATGGCTTGCGTCATTGATGGCGGAACAACGCTCCGTAAAATTCCCCGCGTCAACATCAAGGTGTCCGCAAAAGGCGCGAGAGGCATGATGTTTACATCAATTCGTTCAAGACCGGTGGTAGCGCCCTGAAAGTATCCGTGGTCAAATGCTAACATCACGGTACGCCCTGTTTCCGGATTGAAAATGCGGGCGAGTCGGTTTTGCATCCCCCAACCCAGTGCATTTGAACCTTTCAGGTAAAACGCCTCTGACTTTTGAGGAATGTCCAGATAATATTCTTTCGTATCTTGTGTTGCGTCTAAATCAGCCATTTATATTTCCTTTCAAAAAATTTAGTTAAAAGTTTTCCGAATCCACCCAATGTTTAAGCAAACCCTGGAAGTGTGCAATGAATTCATCATGTTCATGCTCCGGAAACATGCCCCGTACCGTCTGTGCGATCATCTGATTAAACTCTTCGGTTTGTACAAGTTCCCACATAATTTCGTCCAAATCTTTGAGAACGGTTCCGCGGAATTCTTCGAATCTTTTTGTTTCAAAATGTTTATCAGCCATTTTTTCGTAGGCCGCCAGTTTCTCTTCATAACTGCGGTCGGAGTCGGCAATTTTGAAATACTTTTCAATGTCCATCGTAATCCGCATCGAACGCTCACTCACGACACAATAAATGCTCCAGGCCATGAGTGCTTTGATGGCCCACGGAAAATAATAGTGCAGACTTGTAACAGCAATGTCCGGACAAGCGTTTGCAAAATCGATAGGAGAGAGGATTCCGTCTTTGAGAATACATTCGCAGGAATTGAAATCCCAACGGAAAAAAGCATTGATTGTTTTGGTGATAATCTGCGCTTCTCTGCCTTTGTCTTCATTCAAAAAATGATGATCAATAACGTAACGTCCGTGTGGCGGTTGTTCAGGATCATAGTGAAAACTGCTGACTTGCGGCCCAATTGCCAATGAGCGTACGAAAACTTCATAATCTTCCAATCCTGCCTGTAAGTGCATCAGCATTTGTCCGGATTCATCATAAGTTCGTGCCAACTCGGCTTCATCCCGAACTTTGCTTACTCCACGCCAACCACCGCCGTCAAATGGTTTCATGTAAAATGGATATTTCAATTCTTTGGCAACTTCCGTCAAATCAAATAAATCGTGGTATTTTGCTGAAGTTGCAGGATATTTTGTGGAATCCGGACCAATTTTAGAAGGAACTAAAATCGTTTCCGGAATGTTCAATCCCAAACGTATCATCGCGCAATATGCGGAATGTTTCTCCATGCTTTGAAAGCTGAAAGGATTATTCAGCAAATAAACATTGTTTATCAGCGCGGTTTTTTTCAGCCATTCCCGCGGATTAAAATGCCAATAGGCCAGACGGTCAATTACCAAATTGTAGCGGGTTGAATCCCGGAGATTGAAAGGATGAATACGGATTCGGTCCACCTCAATTTGAAAGTTTTTTCGTCTGTATTTGAGCGGTTTTTTCAAACGTTCTGCGAGCATTTCAAACGCTGACGGCCAATCTTCTTCGTCTCCAAGCAAGAGTCCAATAAGTTTTTGTTCCATATGTTCCTCCAGATTTAGTTGCCAAATTCTTTGCTGAAATGATAATTGATTTGTCTGCGCCACCAATTCCAACTGTGCTCGACATCATGTCCCCAAATGTCCCGCTCATGCGGAATTCCTTTTTCCACAAACAAGTCCGCGAGTTTATTTGTATCTTCTAAATTGCCGTCCTCCCACGGACCTTGACCGCAAACCAGAGTTAAACGGGTTTGTGTCCGAATTTTCTCCAGCGCGTCTCCATGCAGGTGGTAAGCGTAAGCCAGCTGATTGTTAAAATAAATTTCCGAGGAATCACTTTTTGCGCCACAAAGTTCTTCTGCGTCATAACGTCCGCTCATAGCCAAAACATAATTGAAGAGGTGCGGAAACTTGAGTGCGAAATTAACCGCGTGAAATGCGCCCAGACTGCAGCCGGTCATACCAATTCTGATGTCCGGATCATCGCAATCATTCCGTATCGAAGGTACAAGATCCTTGACAATAAACTGCTCATAAGCTTGATGTCGTACCGCCCGCCAATGTGGCTCAATTCCGTCATTCAACCATGATTCTTTGTCCAGACCTTCCGGACAATAAACTTTAAGTTTTCCGGAATCAATCAAATGTGAAACGGCGCCGATCATACCGTTGCCTTCAAAATCGTGATATTGTCCTCCACCTGAAGGAAACGCGATTACGGGCGCTCCATAATTTCCAAATGCCAAAACCTGAACCTTGCGTCCGAGTACACCACTGTGAATTTCTTCATGTCTGCGTAACATAGCTTTCACCTCTTCGGAAAAAGAAATTGAAATATGTTTGGTAAACGCGCTGCCCAAGCCTCTTCGTTGTGGCCCGCGCCGTCGTCCAGAAAATATTGAAAATTCGTCCCTTCAACATAACCATTTTCGCGTAACGCCTCATAAGCCATTCTGGTTTCACGCATATTATCTGTGCCAAATCCCGGGCCGCTTTGTGTTCCGCTGTCCAGCCAGATCCGTAAACCTTGCCGCAAATCCATACGTAAACGTTCCACCGTTTCCAATCGTCCGGATCTTGTTCGGCTCAGTTGAAAGGAAGGCGAAATGATCGCGTAATTGTTTGCAAAATCAGGTGCCTCCAGCGCAAAATGTGCAGTAAATAATCCGCCCATGGAAGAGCCGCAAACTGCTGTGTTTTCTGGACCTTTCAAAATTCGGTAGTGTGAAGTCACATAGGGCGCGACATCTTTGATGTAATACTCCAAAGTGTGATCCGCTTTTCCGTAAATTGTTTTGATGGGCTGAGCAACCGCTCCTGATTTGTCGTCTTCTCGACTTGGAGTGTAGCTCAAGTAGGGCGGTAAATACTCTTCCATGCGGCGTGACTCTCCATGCCCAATTCCTACAATCACACATTGACGCATCAGTCCTTTCTGGGCCAATTCGTTTGCGGTAAATCCTGCTTTCCATGAGCCGACAAAACTATCCTCAACAAAACTTTGGAAACAGTTTTGGCCATCGTGCATATAGACAACGGGATAGTAGCGTTGCAGATTTTCGTCATATCCCGCTGGTAAATAAACATACAATGGGCGTTCCGGCAATCGGCCTTTGAAGTCCGGGATTTTTTCAACCCGTAATGGTGAAATTCCGGGTGTTTCTTCGACAGAGAGCTGACGACGGCTGTTCAATTCGTTTTCTGAAACAATATGGCAGTAAGTCATTCGGTTGAGTCGCTGCCAAGTGTAAAACAGTAATGGGCAATTTGCATTAAATCATATTCTGTGAGCATTCCAACAATGGACGCGTTTTCAATAACCGGAAGACAGCCGAGCTGTTTTTCATGCATCAGGGCGATCGCGTCCAATACCGGCATTTTCGGACTTACCGTAATCGGTTCCGGAGTCATAATTTCCTCAAGCAACGATACCGGTTTTCCTTCGAGTGTTTCGCTGTGACGCATTAGTTGCCGATACGAAATGATACCGCGTAATTGTTGTTTTTCATCTTCAACAAGTAGATACAAATGAGACTGAACTGCCATACATTGCATGGCCGTACGGATTTTTTCTTTTGCGGAAATGAGCGGTGGTTCTTTTTTCATAAACTTTTGCACACTCCATTCTGACGTAGTTATTGCAGCACTGTCAGCAGCTTTAGCGCAGTGTTCTTCCAAAACTTTTCCCATGGTGTAACTTGCGCCATAATCCGTAAATATTCCAATCAAATGACCATCTTCCACAACAGGTAAATTACAATGTTTGGCTAACATTTTGGTGGTTGCCTCCGCAGTTGGACTTGAGGCCAGCAAGCTTTCCGGAGACGAATCCATTAACTCTCGTACAGGAAGCAATTTCGGTTTCTCCTCATCGGCACGTTCCAACAGGCGCGAGAGTACTTGACGGTAGCTTATCATTCCCACCAAAAGCCCCTCTTCATCTTCAACCGGAACATCACGGAGATGATACCAATCCATCATATTTCCAGTCAAATCAACAACTTCTTCCGGATGAACCGTACGAAAATCGGTACTCATCAAATCTTCTACCTGCTTACTGCCTTGCGTCCAACGCTGGGTTTCTTTAATGTTGGCGAGAGACCATTGATGAACGGGAAGCCCCTCAAGTTGACGCTGTAACATGGCTTGTGTCAGTGTCCTGTACAGCGGATCTGGCGGCAATTGTTTTTGCAGGGACAAGACGGATTCAAGCAGCCAACTTGCACCGGTTGTTCCGGCAACACAGCGCTCCTCAATGACTCCGAGATAGCGCTCAATATCAGTCGATCCTACTGCAAATTCTTGAAGTCCTTCACGGGCTAAAGGCAAAAGTTCTTTTAATACCAGTTCCTGAGCTTGATATATTTTCCCTTTGACCCAGCGCATGGAACTTCCCATTCCCTGACGTGCGGCATCGATGAAATTAACACGGGCATTATCGAATTCCATGACTTTTGAAATGTCACCATATTCTTTTGCCATACCCAATACCAGGCCGATAAACAAAGCGGTATTTGCTACTTCATCCAACGCGGTTGGTCCAGACGGCAATACGCGGTTTTCAATGCGCAAATGAGGCTTTCCGTCAGTTATTCCATAACAGGGACGGTTCCAGCGGTACACGGTTCCATTGTGCAATTGCAGTGAGCGGAACAATGGTGGAATGCCCTGTCGGATTTTTTCGTATGGATTTTCTTCCTCAAAATCCGCACCGATCATGACCCGGAAACGTGCGACCGATTCATGAAACATCTCCAGAATCGAGTGCTCAACCCAGCGGTCACCAAAATGAACTCGTCCTGGACGATGACGAATATGCGTGCCGACACTTCTTGTATCAACCGATTGCTGAAACAAACCGACTCGCGACTCGTGCCACAGTCGCCGTCCAAGCAGAATCGGAGAGTTTGCCGCTACCGCCAAAACAGGTCCGGTGACGGCTTGTGCAATGTTGTAGTATGGCGCAAATTCATCCGGAGTGACCTGAAGGTGAACTTGAAAACTATTGTTGCAGGCTTCGAGCATCACTGAATCATGCTTCAAAATCAACTCATCAAGTCCGGTCATCCGCAATTCATATTCGCCTTTTCCACGCAATTCTGCGGTTGCCGCGTCCATTGCGTAATATCGTTCCAGCGGAGTGATGTTTTCGTGGACTAAATCACTCTTGCGGATAGTCGGAAGAATTCCTGCCAAAACAACATTTGCGGACAAACCCTCCGCCGCACCTCGTACTTTTTTTAGTAATCGGTTGATTTCACATTCCATTTCATGAAAACAACGTCCCTCCAAAACCAACGGATCCAGATTGAATTCCAAATTAAATTTGGCAAGTTCTGTTGTAAAATGTGGATCATCCAATTTTTCCAGAATTTCCACGGAAATAGAGGCGGGCCTTCCGGATTCATCCACCAAAAACATTTCCTGTTCTGCGCCGATCCGTCGAATATCAGTTTCGAAGAGACCACTTTCCAGCAGTGCTTCAAAGGCATTTATTTCGTACAACAGGCGTTTCATCAACCCCCTTTTTTCTGTTGCACTGCTTTCCTGATTAATGTCCTGAATTCCCATAAAATTTAAATCTGGCCAGTTTTTCCGCGCTTAGAGCGGACTCCGTACTTTAGATTTTCACACTGAAACAAGTTTCTTTAAATCACCCGTTCGTTTCCGCCGTCTATCGGAATTTGCGCACCGGTGGTTTTCGCAAAAACAGAACCGGCCATTGCGCAGACCATCCGTGCAACCTCCTTCGTTTTCACCTCAATTTTTAAAATATTCCGGCTTTTGTACTGTTCGACTGTCAAGTCATAACGTTTTGCGGAACGTTCCAAAACTTCCGGAGTCCAAAGTCCGGTATCGTAAACACAATCTGGATGGAGGATATTAACACGAATTCCGAATTTTCCCAACTCCAAAGCCGCAATTCGTGCCAATTGAGTTTGTCCTGCTTTCGGCACAGAATAAGCGGCAGCACCCGCTCCGGGCGCAGGTACATTCCGGGATGCCATAAAAACGACTGCCGGATCAAGCCCCTCTTTCAAAAATGGCACACACGCCTGCAGCAATTGTTGCGGAGCAGTCAAATTGATTTCCAGACTTTTGGACCAAGTTTGTTCGTCCATTTCCTCAATCGTCTGTCCCGCCGGAAATGTGCCGGCGTTCAAAACCAAAATGTCCAAGCCGCCAAAATGCAGTACAGTTTTTGCTACAGCTTCCTTGATTTCTTTTTGATTTGTCACGTCACATTGAAGTCCCAACATTCCGGACTCGCAAAATAATTTTGAAATTTCCGGATTCAAATCCAAACCGACTACAACGGCTCCTTGTTCCAGCAATTCACGTGCGCAGGCCAAACCAATTCCGCTTGCTGCTCCGGAAACAATTGCGATTTTTCCCTGAAATTCCGGAATCGTTTTTTGTTCTCCCTGATCAACATTTTCCGGTTTTAATTTTGCCTGTTGCAGTTCCCAATATTCAGCATCAAATAAATGCTTTTCCGAAACCGGCGTCCAAGTTCCGGAAGTGCCGTTGCCTTGCAGATTTTCTGCTTGTTGAATTGCTTTCACAGTATGTTCAGCAATGTCGGCAACAATTCCGGATTCAGTTAAATTTGTTCCGAAAGCAAGCGTTCCAATTCCAGGCCAAACGGCCCAGCGCGGTGCGGAATCCAAACATTTTTGTTGTCCGTTTGTGTGGCGCTCAAAATACGCTTTGTACTCGGCAGCAAAATCATCAAGGTTTTGTTCCAAATTTTCCGGATCGATAATTGCGGGAACCGGTTTTGTGCGGATTAAGTGGTCGGAAGTGATTGGACCGCGGGTAGCAATTTCTTTTAGGTTTGAAAGCTTTGCAAAAGTGCGGGCTTCTGTGCTGAAATTTAATTGTGCCAACATTGCGGAACCACGCATTTCAGAAACTTTCCGGCGGATACGCCCGAGTTTGAGCAAATCTTCTTTCACCGGAACGGAGTCCGGAGCTACCGTTTCCTCTTCCGAATTGCCTTCCATTTCCACCGGAACGGAGTCCGGGGCTACCGTGTTGGCTAATGTCGAGTGTTTTTCCAGATAATTTTCCGCAAGTGAAACCAAATCAATCATTCGTCCGTAACTTTCACGGGCAGTATTTCCAAAAGTAAAAATTCCGTGGTTGAGCAGGATCATTCCTTCAAATTGCGTCCAGTCAACATTCTTTGTTATTTCAAGGACTTTGCGGCTCAATTTGAAACCCGGCATCACATACGGAATGAGCAACAGACGCTCACCGTAAATTTTTCGCATCAATTCATTGCCAGCCGGAGTATTGGTGAGTGTGACAACTGCATCCGCGTGAGTATGATCAATCCAGGCAAACGGAATTATGGCGTGCAGCAGAGCTTCCACGGAAGGATTGGACGCATCCGGATTAGTCATGGCCATTTGCTGCTGTCGAACCATTTCGGCATCGCTGATGTTTTCAAGCTCGGCCAATTTCAGCAAAGTTTTTAAACGAAGCGGTGTAAATCCGTGCGCCTCAATTGTGGCTAAATTATTGCCGCTGCCCTTGACGTACAAAATGTCTTCTTCCTCGCCAAACACATTTATTTCCCGGACTTTGACCGAAGTATTACCGCCACCGTGCAGTACCAAGTCGGAATTTTGTCCAAGTAAGCGTGAAGAATAGACTCGCATTTGGAGTGTATTTTCTTCAAATTGTGACGCTTCTTTTGGATCCCACAAGTTTTTCATACAGATTTCTTATTCGATATTAAAGATATTCTTTCCGTAAATTTTCACTAAAAGGCGCGCGAATAATTCCTTTTTCCGTTATCAATCCTGTCACCAACTCATTTGGCGTTACGTCAAAAGCCGGATTACGGACTTTAATTTCTTCCGGAGCAGTTCTGCGCAAAGCGAAATGAGTGATTTCTTCTGGTGCACGTTCTTCAATCACAATGTCCTTGCCTTCGGCTGTATTCATGTCAATTGTGGAATACGGACACGCCACGTAAAATGGAATCCCAAAATGTTTGGCCAGAATGGCGATGCCGTGTGTACCAATTTTGTTGGCAACATCTCCGTTTGCCGCCACACGGTCGGTTCCGGTGATCACTAAATCAATCAAGCCTTGTGACATAATGTGCGCCGCCATGTTGTCCGTGAGTAAAGTCACGTCCAGTCCAGATTTATTTAACTCCCAACTTGTAAGTCGCGCACCTTGAAGTAATGGGCGTGTTTCGTTAGCGTAGACACGGAACTGAACCCCATTCTGGTGGGCTAAATACATTGGTGAAGTTGCGGTGCCAATTCCTGTCGTAGCAAGAGCTCCGGCATTGCAGTGTGTCAAAATCCCCATGCCTTCTTTTATCAGCGATACACCGTTGACTCCCATCTTCAGACATAACTGCACATCCTCTTCATGAATGCGAATCGCTTCTTCTTCTAATTGCTTGTATAACTCTTTTGAATCATTTCCGGAAAAAGTTTTTGCGATTTTGAGCATACGGTTCAGTGCCCATTTTAAATTAACCGCCGTGGGTCTGGCACTGTCAAGATATGCTACTTTGTTTTCAACTTCCTGCATAAAATCAATTATATTGATTACGGTTTTCTCCCGAAGCGCGACAAGCAAACCGTATGCTCCCGCCACACCAATTGCCGGTGCGCCTCGTACCTTTAATTGTTTGATTGACTCCCAAACTTGCTCCACAGATTCTTGTTTTTCTTCTATAACTTCGAGCGGTAATTTGGTTTGATCGAGCAAATAGAGTGCTCCCGCATTCCAGCGGATTGTTTGGGGTAGTAATGACATTGTTGTGATATTTTTATTTAATGATGTTGTAAAATCAACATTTCAAGCAGATTATCACAGCACAAACGTATGTATTGCTCAAATCAAAAACACAAAATAATTACAGCGGATTAACTTTTGATTTGCAGGCAAACCGCAATACATGTGTGTAAAGCATGTTGTTTTTAAATAATAGTATATATTCCTACATTGAGAGTAGCGGGTATTGAGTTGTCTTCATATTAAAACAAAATAATCACTTTATTTCATTGATTAGTTTTATTGGTGTTTGCTATGGATAACAGACGAATAAAAACAAAAATAATCTGCACAATTGGTCCAGCGACCGAATCTTATGACATGCTACTGCGAATGGCTGGAGCAGGGATGAATATAGCACGACTAAATATGTCTCATGGAAGTCTTGGATGGCATGGGCGTGTGATTAAGCGGATAAAAACTTTAAACCGCAAAATAAAATTTCCGGTGGCTGTGCTGTTCGATACACAGGGGCCGGAAATTCGTACAGGTCATCTTGCCGCAGACTTGGATTTAAAAAAAGGTTCTGTAATTTCCATTGTAGTACGAGGTGAAAGTGACTCCGAGGAAACATCAATCCATATTGATTATGAGGATTTGATCAGCACAGTTCTGCCCGGCGATAAAATCACCGTTGATAATGGATTGATAAACTTGGAAGTTTTAGAAAAACACGAACTCAGGATGCGTTGCCGGGTGCTTGATGGAGGCATGCTGAAGAGTAAACGTCATGTCAATCTGCCTGGAGTAAGATTAAATCTTCCGGCCATTACTTCAAAAGATCGGAGTGATATTCAATTTGGAATTAAAAATGATGTTGATTACATCGCACTTTCATTTGTCAGGGAGGCATCCGACATTCTTCAATTGAAAGATTTACTTGGTGATAAAGTTGGTAAAATCAAAATTATCGCGAAAATTGAAGATACGGAAGGCGTTAAGAATGCTAATGAAATCATTGCGGAAGTCGATGGTATAATGGTCGCCCGTGGAGATTTAGGCATTGAAATTCCAATCCACACGGTTCCTACTGTACAACGCAGAATTGTCCGCTCTTGTGCGGAAGAGGGAAAAAGGGTGATTGTCGCCACTCATTTACTTGAATCCATGATCGAAAATCCAATTCCTACACGCGCGGAAGTGACGGATGTAGCAAATGCTGTTTATGAAGAGGTGGATGCGGTAATGTTATCAGGAGAGACAACTATTGGGAAATATCCTTTACGTTGTGTTGATCAACTTGTTAACATTGCGGAAAACGTCGAAAAACATCCAGGATTGCGTTTTGTAAACAAACTTAAAACTGAAAATGACAAACAAAAGTTATCGTTGGCTGCTGTTGAATTAGCCAAATCTTTGGGCTCCCACTGCATTGTTGTAATCACTCGGCGTGGTGTGATGGCCGAATTAGTTTGTAATTGCCGTCCTGTGTATAGTTACATTTATGCCTTCACTAACGGTAGCCAAGCCAGAAGAACAATGATGTTGGGACGAGGAATACGTCCTTTCAGAATTTCCTTCAGTCAAGATCCGGAGAAAACTCTGCAAACCGCGTTCAAAGTACTCAAGGAGCGGGAAGGCTTTCAGTCTGGAGAAAAAGTGGTAGTAATTTCAGATGTATTGGCAGGATCCGGAAAAATAGATGCTATTCAAATTCGTTACCTGCCGTGAATAAAATTTGCTGAAATACTAAAAAAAAGTCCCAGCTATATTTGCATTAAACCCGTTCGACGACCGTCGCAATTCCCTGTCCCAAACCGATACACATAGTCGCGACTCCCAGAGTCGAATCTTTTTCACGCATTTCGTGCAGCAGTGTGCCGATTATTCGGGTGCCGGAACATCCGAGAGGATGCCCAAGAGCAATTGCCCCTCCGTTTAGATTTACTTTTTCATCCAGCAGCTCGTCTATTTTCAGATCTCGCAAGACAGGCAAAGACTGTGCGGCAAAGGCTTCATTCAACTCAAATAAGTCAATATCGCCAATTTCCAAGCGGCCGCGCGTCAAAGCTTTATTGACTGCCGGAACAGGACCATAACCCATTATCGCGGGATCAACTCCTGCGGTGGCCATTGCTTTGACTTTTGCAATTGGCTGCAAACCTAATTCTTTTGCCTTTGTTGCGGACATCATCAAGACCGCGGACGCACCATCAGAAATTGCGGAAGAATTTCCTGCGGTAACAGTTCCGGAAACAGGATTAAAAACAGGACGTAGTGCCGCAAGTCCTTCCATGCTCGCATCATGTCGGATCACTTCGTCTTCTGTGCAGAGCATCAATTTGCCTTCTTCGTCATGTCCTTCAATCGGCACAATTTCCTTGGCAAATCGTTTGGATTTAGTGGCCTGAGAAGCATTTTTATGGGAGCGCAAAGCAAATGAATCTTGCTCTTCCCGTGTCAATTTATACTGAATTGACAGCATTTCTGCAGTCAAACCCATCATGCCGGATGCTTTTGCGGAATATTTGCTTGTGTTAGGATTAGGATCAAGTCCAAGATCCATTGGGACATGCCCCATGTGCTCAACTCCTCCACATAAAAACACGTCACCCTGACCACACATGATCGACATTGCGGCAGTGTGAACCGCAGTCATTGATGAACCACACAAACGATTTACGGTTTGCGCGGAACAAGTATGAGGCAAATTAGTCATCAAAGAAACAAAACGGGCAATATTAAAACCCTGTTCTTTGGTCTGGTTTACACAACCCCAAATTACATCCTCCACATCCTCCGGATTCAGTTCCGGATAGCGGTTCAATAATTCGTTAATCAGTATTGCCGACAAATTTTCGGCACGTACATTCCGGAACATTCCACCTTTTGAACGTCCCATTGGAGTCCGAACTGCATCTATAAATACTGCTTCTTCCATAATACCTCTTTCAATTTGTTAATTTAGGTGACTTTTTTTAGCTGATCATTATGCTTAAATGATTCAGCAAATCTGCTACTATTCAATAGGATGAAACAACTTTCCTTCCTTTGCCATTTTCATTATTTGTTCAGTTGGTTCGTAGACTTTGCCCAGTGCTTTGTGCTTTTCTGCCCGCTGAAGCAATTCATTCAAGCCAACCGTATCAGCCCAACGGAAAATTCCTCCACGGAAAGGCGGAAAACCAAGTCCGTAAACCAAACCCATGTCAACTTCCACCGGTGTTTCTACTATGTCATCTTCCAAACAACGGGAACTTTCCATCAACATAGGCAGCATCATGCGGTCAATAATATCCGCGTCGCTGATTCCATCTCCACTGCCTACACCCAAATCCTGGAGAAAATCAGCTATGCCCGGATTTGGTTCTTTTTTGGGTTTACCCTTCTTATCTTTGCTGTGGATATAAAAACCATTTTCATTTTTTTGCCCATACCATTCCTTCTCATACATTTTCGAAATAATAGTCGGTACATCCTGACTCATACGATCCGGAAATCCCTCAGCCATCACTCCGCCTGCGTGGAAAGCTGTATCAATACCAACCACGTCCAGCAAAAAGGCCGGTCCCATCGGCCAGCCAAATTTTTCCATTACTTTATCAATTTTCTGAAAATCTACACCGTCATTTACTAAACCCGCAAAACCGGCGAAATACGGAAACAGCACACGATTTACGAGGAATCCCGGACAATCATTTACCACAATTGGACTTTTCCCCATCGCGGCAGCATAAGCCACGGTTGCGGCAATTGTGGATTCACTGCTTTTTTCTCCACGAATTACCTCAACTAATGGCATACGGTGAACCGGATTAAAAAAGTGCATTCCACAAAATTGTTCCGGACGTTTCAAATCTTGAGCGAGTTTCGTAATTGAAATGGTGGATGTGTTGGAAGCCAAAATCGCTTTTTCCTGAAGCAAAGATTCGGTCTCAGCCAGGACAATTTTTTTCACACTTTCCTTTTCCACCACAGCTTCTACAACCAAATCAACGTCTTTCAAATTTTCATAAGAGAGTGTCGGTGTGATTCCGGTTAAAACTTGGGCCATTTTATCTGGTTTCATTCTTCCACGATCCACACGTTTCTGCATAATCTTAGTTGCTTCATTCATCCCTAAATCGAGTTGTGACTGCACAATATCTTTCATCGCAATTGGGATTCCTTTGTACGAAGACTGATAAGCAACTCCTCCTCCCATAATTCCGGCACCTAGAACTGCCGCACGCTTAACTGGTTCAGCCATTTTTTTAGAAACTTTGGCTTTTTTCTTAAGTAATTGATCACCCAAAAACAAGCCGATCAAAGCTGTTGCTTCCGGAGACTTGGCAAGTTCCGCAAAGCCTTCCGCCTCAATCTCCAACGCACCTTCCAGGGGAAATCTCGCACTGGCCTGCATAACACCGACAATTGTTAACGGCGCAGGATAATTTGGACCTGCTTTTCCGGCAATGAAAGCTCTTGCGGATTCAAAGGCCATCATGGATTCATTTTCATTCAACTTTAAGGGCAGCTGTTTTTCCGCGCGTTTTGCCTGCCAGTCTAATTCACCACTGCTTGCTCTATCAAGCAAATCCAAAGCTGCGTCCCTTAAAATTTCAGGTTCAACAACGGCATCGATACACCCTATAGCAAGTGCTTTTTCCGGAGAATTTTCTGTTCCACCTGCAATCCATTCCAGCGCGTTATCAGCGCCAACAATTCTTGGAAGACGCGAGGTACCACCGAATCCTGGTAACAGCCCAAGTTTTACCTCCGGAAGCCCAACTTTTGCTTTTGATGATGCCACCCGATATGTACAGGCAAGTCCTAATTCAAATCCACCGCCAAGTGCATAGCCGTTGATGGCACAAACACTCGGGAAAGCTAAATTTTCCAAATCTAAAAATATCTTTTGGGCGTCTTTAACCCAGTTTACCAGTTCGTCTAGGGGTACTTGAAATCCTTTTATAAACTCTGTAATATCAGCTCCAACGATAAAAACGTCCTTGGCACTCGTGACAAGCAACCCACTGACAGAGTTATCTGCCGCCAACTGCTGGATCACTTCACGAAGTTCTTCAAGAGCGTTTTGATCAAATTTATTGACCGATTCTCCTTGTGCGTCAAATATCAACTCGACTATATTTTTTGCTAATTTTCGGCATTGTATCGCCTGGCCTTTGTATTCCATAAAATCTGCGTTCATTAAAAAGTTTAAAAAGTAATATCCAGTGCATCGTAGTTTTGCTTTTTGCCTCCCGCAAGCAAAGCATCAAATTGCGGAATTATTCCATCTACAAAATAGCGTGTTGTTTTAATTTTGTTTGCGTAAAAAAGCGCGTCTTCATTCTCCTCCAGAAAAGCTGAAAGCTCAAGTTCGCCGATTCCCTGTTCTGTTTTAATTTGCCCCAATTTTTCTGCAGCCACAACTGCTTGCTTTATCATTAACCAGCCTGCTGTAACTGATGAAAAAAACATCAAAAACGGAGTCGCGTAAAGTGCGACACCTTCCATACCTCGCGTTTTTAATACTTCCTGCGAAGCCATAGATGTTTCATAAAGCGATTCGCAGTAACCCTCGAATGATTTTATTATTCCACCCAGTTCCGTATGATCACTATGTTCCGCAATCAACTGACTGAACTGTTCCATCAATTGCTGAAAAAGAATTCCACCATTCTGGAGCATTTTCCGGCCTACCAAGTCCAAAGCTTGAATATCAGTTGTTCCTTCATAAATCGGGGCAATCCTGGCATCACGAAACAATTGTTCCAGCGGAAAATCCTTGGTGTAACCGACTCCACCCAGCACTTGTATGCCGGTACGAACCACATCCAGACCAACCTCTGTACACCAACCTTTGCACATCGGTGTCAGCATATCCACCATATTTTGCGTACTTTGCTTTTCATCATCTGTTTTCGCGATTTTCTCGAGATCAAATTGGAAAGAGGTATAATAAAGCAAGGCACGCATGGCTTCGACTTTAGCTTTCATATTGATCAGGTTAAGCCTCACTGCCGGATGATTTACAATCGAAACCCGCGGTGCATCCGGATCACGGATTTTTGAAATATGCGTACCTTGTACTCGTTCATGCGCATAGGCTCTTGCGTTTTCGTAGGCGGCACCTCCCAGAGCAAGGCCGATCAGTCCGGTATAAATTCGGGCGCCATTCATCATCAGGAACATCGAAGAAATTCCCTGGCCTTCTTCTCCAATAATCCAACCCAGGCAATTATCATTTTCCCCTAAATTCAAAACCGCAGTGGGACTGGCATGGATTCCCAGTTTATTTTCAATGGAAGCAACAGTGACATCGTTCCAGTCTCCAAGCGTACCATCATCATTCACACGAGTGTACGGCACCACAAAGAGGCTCAAACCTTTGGTACCATCCGGAGCGCCTTTTACACGCGCCAAAACCGCGTGAATCACGTTTTCACCTAAATCATTGTCTCCGGAAGAAATCCAGCATTTTGAGCCTTTAATTTTGTAAACTCCGTCTCCTTCCGATACGGCGCTGGTTGTTCCGGCACCAACATCTGAACCTGCCTGAGGCTCACTCAAGCACATTGTTCCTGTGTACTGACCTTGGAACATTTTAGCCGCATACTTCTTTTTCAGTGCAGCTGAACCAAAAGTATCAATCAACTCCGCTGCACCGGAAGTCAATCCGAAAAACATGCTCAGTCCAAGATTTGCTCCGTTCAAGGCTTCATTTATGACCAATCCTAGTGTTGCAGGCGCACCCATACCTCCATATTCCTGAGAGACCCTCATTGTCGCCCATCCTAATTCGTAAGCCTTTTTATAAGGGTCATGCAGACATTTGGGAACTTTGACACGTCCATCTTCCATGCGGCATCCTTCGCGGTCACTCTCGGTACGTGTTGGAGAAACAACGTCAATCGCAAAACGGATTCCTTCCTGAACCATCATATCAACAGTATCTACATCAAATTCGGAAAATAATTCTGATTCGCTAAGTTTTTCAATTGGAAGACATTCTCGCAGGGCAAAATGGATGTCACGTTGATCGAGGGTTAATTCGGTACTGCTCATAATATTTTATAAAATAAAAGAAAAACGGCTAATGTTCTTCAAGGTTAATTTAGAAACATAATAAGTTTGTTAGTTATAAAATAGCCTAATTTTACCGGAATATAAAGCCAAATTCTGGCAGATCAAGCCTAGAATACTTTGCTGATATACACTGCCTTTGCCTCTCAGTTGATTAAAGAATAATTTATTATTTGGGACAGTTTATGCAGAAGTATAGGATGTATTCTTTTTATTGACATAATTAAGAAGTTCGCAAATCACAGAGAAACAAAAAAACATTTTTTTATAATATATTTTCAATGTCCCTGAAATCAATTGTACATTCCGCACGGCGAAAACCACTCTCTTTAAAACATCAATTTCGCTGGAAGCTGGTTCCTCGTTTTATTTGGAGGTCTGTTCATTCTTTTCACATTACTTTGCTGGTGTGGGGACTAGTAACAATTGGCTGCATTTTTTATCTTTCACAGTGGATGAATTACAGACAGGTGGCCCACAGAGTTGATTCGCTGGAAACCCAACGCTCAATACTTGTTTCCAAGTTAGAATTGCTGGAAGTCGAAATCAGTTATCTTACACGTCCACAGAGGTTGGAATTTCTGGTAGAAAAAACCATGCTCATGACATCTCCAAATCCTGCGCAGTACCAACTTTCATGGATTGATGTAAGCAGCACTGATTAAGATAGAAAATGAATCAATCCCCACGATTTCAACTTTACAGTTTCAAAACACGACTTCTGACTGTACTTTTTGCTTTTGTTTTATGCTTTGTCGCGATCTTGGGAAGAGTGTTTTATTTGCAGATTATGAAGGCAGATTATTACACTGCAAAAGCAAAGTTACAGCATGAATTTACAGTCACACTTGAACCACGCCGTGGAAGGATTTTAGACAAAAACGAACGGATTTTAGCAGTATCAATTCAGCTGAAATCGCTTTACGCCAAGCCGACTCAAATTGATTCAGTTTCTCAAGCAGCCAGACTACTTTCACCCATCCTGGATATCCCATATCACAAGTTGCTGATTGAACTAAAATCTAAAAGAAATTTTGTCTGGATCAAACGCAAATTAACTCCTGAACAAACAAAACGGGTACAAAAGCTTGGACTGAACGGAATTGGGTTTATTGAAGAGTTCCGTCGATATTATCCTAACGGTAATTTTGCCGGACAACTTTTAGGTTATACCGGAATTGATTCACAAGGATTGGAAGGCATTGAGAATAAATATGAGTCTTTACTGGCAGGCAAACCTGCGGCATATATTGTTGAAAAAGAGGGAATGTTCCGTACCGTTCCTCTTTCTAATATTCCAAAAAAAATACCCGATCAATATTCTCTGCACTTGACTATAGACAGTACCATTCAGCATTTTGCCGAAAAAGCTCTTCGTGAAGGAGTCATAAAATCACGCGCAGATCGCGGAACTGTGGTTGCATTAAATTCCAAAACCGGCGCCATTCTCGCAATGGCGACATATCCAGGATTTGACCCAAACCGCTATCAACTATACAGCCGAGCGCTGCAACTTAACCGTGCAGCAACTTCAGGATACGAACCGGGTTCGACTTTTAAAATGATTACAATTGCGGCTGCACTTAATGAAGGAATGATTTCTCCAGACCAAGAGTTTTTTTGTGAAAATGGAAAATATAAGATAGGAAAAAATTTGATCCATGATTCTACCCCGCATGGAATAATGACACTTAAGCAGGTATTAAAAAAATCATCTAATATTTGCGCGGCAAAAATTGGGATGAGTATGCCGCCGGCACAGTTCCATGAGTACATTTTACGTTTCGGTTTTGGACAACGTCCAAACTCAGGTGTTGCGGCAGAAGCCTCCGGAATAGTTATTTCTCCAAAAAAGTGGCAAACGATCGATCATGCAAATATTTCTTTTGGCCAGGCAATTCTAGTTTCACCTTTGCAAATGGTGAGTGCGGCAAATGTTTTTGCAAATGAAGGCAACTGGGTGCCACCTTACATTGTGGATCATGTACGTGATAAAAATGGAAAAAAATTGCAGGAAATCAAGGATACAGACGGCAAGGTTATTCGAAGATTTGGTGCGGGAGTAAGGAGTATTGTGATCGAAGCATCTGTTGCAGAACTGGTAAAAGAATATCTAATTTCTGTTACGCAGAAAGGCGGTACCGCAGAACGTGCTGCGATTAAAGGTTATCATGTGGCAGGAAAAACAGGTACGAGCCAAATTTACGATCAACAGCTCGGACGCTATTCTAAAACACGTTACATTGCTTCGTTTGTAGGATTTGCTCCGGCTTCTGAACCATTAGTCACCGTACTTGTTGTGGTTGAACAGCCACGTACATCTTATTATGGAGGAAGTGTAGCTGCACCAATCTTTAAGGAAATTGTTCAGCGAACCCTCTTGTTTGAAGACGTTTTACCTTTTCCCGAACAAGACAAAGTAGAAAGTTTTAAGCAAGGAAAAACAGTAACTCGATGATGACTAAAATCTTTTAGATTTTGTTTTTCTTGCGTATAGAATTTTGATATTTACCAGAACTCCAATTGCAATACGGCATTCTGAAACCGCAAGGAAAAAACAAATATTCATTGGACAGATTACTTGCAGTCTTGGGTAGAAAGAGAAATTGATGTCAACGCCATTTGCCTTGCAGTCTTAATTGCCTCTATCATTGAACGTGGATTCGCCTTAAAAAGTGGTGCTAACTCAAAAGCAGTTCCGTGATCCGGAGAAGTGCGTATGATTGGCAGGCCAAGCGTAATGTTGACAGCACGATCGAATCCATATAACTTCAGTGGAATGAGCGCCTGATCGTGATAAAGCGCCACCACGGCGTCAAAACGACCTTTACGATGTTCCAGAAAAATTGTATCCGGAGGAAATGGTCCCTCGCATTTTATTCCTTTTTTGGCAGCAAGCTCCATTGCGGGACGAATAATATTTTCTTCTTCATCACCAAATAATCTATTTTCACCAGCATGTGGATTTAGTCCTGGGATACCAAGTTTCGGATTAGGAATGCCCATTCTCTTTAGTCCGGAATCCGTGATTTCCATAACATCCAGGATTATTTCAGGTGTAAGTGATTCGATGGCTTGACGTAATGAGATATGAAGCGTTACCATGGTAGCACGTAAATCATCGACAGCCAGCATCATCACGGATCGTTTTCCGTTGCTGAAATGTGAAAGCATTTCTGTATGGCCTGGAAAAAGGTGTCCTGCCGCATGGAGTGCCTCTTTGGCCAGCGGAGCTGTGACGATTGCGTCAATATTTTTGTGATTTGCATTGTCAATGGCACAATGTACAAATTGAAATGCTGACTCTCCGCCCCACGCAGAACATGCTCCGAGTTTCCATTTTCGGCCTTTTTGTACTGCCAAATCAATTACAGGAAGACAAAATGAGTCAGGTACATATTTTGTCTTTATTGGTTCATTTTTAGTAATTTTTTCAAAAGAAAAGGGAGCGTCCAGAACTCGATTTATTTCCGTCAAAACTTCTGTGTCGCCAAAAATCAAAGGTTCCCAATCCTGAAAAGGATGCATAAATTTCAGGGCTTTTATCAAAACTTCAGGTCCGATTCCGTTGGGATCACCCATTGTGAGACCAATTTTTATTGAGGCATTCAAAGGCATTTTATAAATTATTGCTAAATTAGGTTTATGGATTTGCAAAATAAAGTAGCGCTGATCACAGGTGCTGGAGTAAGATTGGGACAAGCCATTGCCCAAAAATTAGGACAACTGGGAATGCGCATTGTCATACATTATCACCACTCTGAAAAAGGCGCAAAACAAACCCTCAAACTTCTTCCTGGTGACGAGTCACGACATCTAATTCTACAAGCCGATTTAAAAGAAGTTTCCGCAATAAAAGAACTTGTGCGGAATGTAGAAGAAAATGTGGGTCCGATTTCCGTGCTGATCAATAATGCGGCAGATTTTTTTCCAACACCATTTTTCTCAACAACAGAAGACGAATGGGATCATTTGTTTGAACTGAATTTGAAGGCACCTTTCTTTTTATCACAAACTGTTGCAGCAGAAATGAAAAAGCGCGGAGAAGGAAAAATAATAAATATGGTTGATGTTTCCGCTGATCGGCCATGGGTGGGGTTTTTACCTTATTGCACATCAAAAGCAGGACTTGGTTCTTTGACAATTGGGTTGGCGAGAGCTTTAGCGCCGGAAGTGCAGGTCAACGCAATCGCGCCGGGAACAGTTCTGCCTCCGCCTGACCATGCTGAAATGGACTTAAGTGCGTCTGTGGAACGCAGTCTGCTCAAACGAATCGGTCTGGCAGAAGATATTGTGCAGGCTGTTGAATATTTGCTAAAATCAGACTTTGTAACCGGAACAATCCTGCCCGTTGACGGTGGTAGGTCAGTTTATTAAAATCCGAAAATATTAAAATTAATTTATGATTTTTAAAAAGCATCTTTTTTTATTATTTATATTAATTTTCAGTTTCGTACAAGCACACGGAGTTTCCCGTTATTCCATCGACGAGCAGGAAAACATCCGGATTTACGAAAGAAGCAGCCGAGCAGTAGTTAACATCAGCAATATAGCGGTAAATTACGATTTTTACTACCGTGCAATTCCAGCCGAGTCTGGATCCGGAACAGGATTTTTAATTAACAAATCCGGTATTATTGTCACCAATTATCATGTAGTTGAAGGTGCCAGCAAATTGGTTGTTACACTAGCTGACAATAGTCAGTGGCCGGGGGAATTGATTGGCGCCGATCCGAATAACGATCTTGCAATAGTGCGGATACAAGCGCCGCCTGAAAGCTACGACATTCTCAAATTTTCCCATTCAAATGACATTGTTGTTGGGCAAAAAGTGTTGGCTCTGGGAAATCCTTTTGGACTGCGGCAAACCTTAACTACCGGAATTATCAGTGCACTTGGACGTACCATTGCCGCAAAAAATGGACGAAAAATTGAAGGTATAATTCAAACTGATGCGGCAATTAATCCCGGAAATTCCGGCGGTCCATTACTCGATTCCGAAGGAAACGTGATTGGTATCAACACTGCAATCATTGGTTCCGCAGGAAGTGTTGGAATAGGTTTTGCGGTGCCAAGTAATACCGCGTTACGTGTTCTGCCGGACCTGATAAAATACGGTTATGTGAGGCGGCCGTGGCTTGGAATTGAACCCATCCCAACCGTTTATTTGCGTCGCATCGGAATTGACATTCCAGACGGTCTGTTAATTGCCAGAGTGGTGGAAGGCGCTTCCGCAGATCAAGCCGGACTACGCGGAGCCTCAAGGACTGTCAAAGTAGGTCGTTACAAAGTCCCGTGGGGCGGTGACATAATAACTCATATAAACGAAACACCCGTTTTCACCATGGAAGATTTAGCACAGCAAATTGAAACACGCAAATCCGGTGAAGAAGTAACGGTACGTTACATTCGAACTGAACGTGTTCATTCAGTTATTGTTGAGTTACTTTTACGGCCAAGATCATAAACATAATTATCCCACCTTCTGCATTAGAAAACAGTTTAATACCATTCAGCGTTGTTCTTTTCAGTAATCAAAAAAGAGAAGAAAGAAGTTAAAAAATGGCGAATCGAGTTTACAATTTCAGTGCCGGACCGGCAATGCTGCCGACTCCGGTTATGCAAAAAATCCAGGAAGAGTTTCTGGACTACCAGGGACTCGGTGCCTCCATAGTTGAAATCAGCCACAGACTGCCAATTTTCCGAAAAATTCTTGATTCCGCAGAATCACTTTTCCGCGAATTGACCAATCTTCCAAATAACTACCGTGTGCTTTTCATGCATGGTGGAGCGCAAATGCAGTTTTCAGTCGTTCCGTTAAATTTAATGAATCGGAATAAGCACAAAGGATCATACTTTATCACGGGAAGATGGGGTATTTTAGCGGAAAAAGAGGCTCAGCGTTATGGCAATACCGAAATTTTGATGGACGGAAAAGAGTATGAATATCGTCAAATTCCTGAATTTGATACAAGCACTCTCGATCAGGAAAGCAGTTATGCACATCTGACGACCAACAATACGCTCTATGGAACGCGCTGGCATTCCTTTCCTGACACGGGCAGTGTGCCTCTTGCGGCAGACGCCACTTCAGATATTTTGTCCAGAGAAATGGATTACTCCCAGTTTGGAATCGTTTATGCGGGTTTTCAGAAAAATCTCGGTATCTCCGGAACCGCAATTGTAATTATCCGGGAAGACCTGCTGGGACACGCGCTTCCTGAAACTCCTAAATTATTGAATTATGCTCTGTTTGACGAGCATCATTCCATTCCAAACACGATCAATGTTTTTGGTGTTTATGTGATGCACCTGGTTCTGGAGTGGGTCAAAGAACATGGCGGAGTTCCGGAAATGGAAAAGCTGGCAGAGAAAAAATCCGGAATGTTGTATGATGTTCTCGATCATTCTGATTTTTACAAAGCAGTCGCGCATCCAGAACACCGCTCAACCATGAACGTGACTTTTCATTTTCCGGAAGAAAAACTGCTCCAGAAGTTTTTAACAGAGTCTGATAACGAGGGCATGTTTGGTCTCATGGGACATGCCCAAGTCGGAGGTGCCAGAGCCTCAATTTACAACGCAATGCCTTTGGAAGGAGTTGAAGCGCTGGCTTCATTTATGAAAGAATTTGAGCGCAAAAACGGTTAAGCGGCCTTGGCTTGATTGATTTTCACCAGATGTTTCGGCCACTGTAAATATTCCTGCCAGCAGGGGTCCGGAATTTGGATATGGAGAGTTTTGGCTATGTTAACCATTTGCCAATAATTTGGTTCAAAAGGTGTTTGAGTCGGCATGACAATATTTGCGCCTTTACTCAAATTACATTTTTGGCAGGCCGTTACCACATTCAACCAACGCATTCCACCGCCTCTACTTTTCGGAATTACATGGTCAATAGTAAGATGATCCGCAGAGAAATGGCGTTCGCAATATTGACAGTGGAATCGGTCACGGAGAAAGATGTTTCGGCGGGTGAAATTGACAGTGCCTTTTTGATAATGATAACGGGACATCATCACCACGCTTGGCACCGGTAGGGCTAAGTGCTGCGAATGGCATATCCAGTCATCATAGGAACGTAATACAGTCACCTTATCAAGATAAAGCGCCTTAATCGCCTGTTGCCAACCTATAGTACTCAAAGGCCACAGAGTCAAAGGATTCCCGTCTTGATTTAGTAAAAGAACATCTTTCATTTGGACATAAAAAATTAAAGTTACGGCTTCAACACGAGTTCTTACTGATTTTCACGCATGAAATTCCGCAGAACAGTGTGTAAAATACCGCCGTTTTTGTAGTATTCAATTTCAACTTGCGTATCTAAACGACAAGTTACCGGAATCTTGCGATCTCCAGCTTTCAGGATTAAATCCTGTCCGGGCTTTATGTTATCATTTAAGCCCAATACCGCATACTCTTCCTCACCGCTTAAACCAAGTGATTTATGCGTTTCTCCATCTTTGAACTGAAGTGGGAGAACTCCCATTCCTACAAGATTTGAGCGGTGAATACGTTCAAAACTTGTGGCTGCAACTGCCTTAACTCCAAGTAACAATGTGCCTTTTGCCGCCCAGTCACGAGATGATCCGGTTCCATATTCTGCACCTGCTAAAACGACAAGCGGTGTTCCGGATTCTTTATATTTTAGTGAAGCTTCGTAAATTGTGGTTACCTCTCCGTCTGGAATTATTTTAGTAAACCCGCCCTCTGTTTCTGGTGCCAATTCATTTCGCAAACGAACATTTCCAAATGTCCCGCGAGTCATGATTCGGTCATTGCCTCGGCGCGAACCATAAGAATTGAAGTCTTTTATGTCTGTTCCGCTTTCCAGTAAAAATGTGCCTGCGGGTGTTTCCGCAGAAAAGGCGCCGGCAGGAGAAATATGATCAGTTGTGATTGAATCACCAAGCTTAACTAAAACTCTGGCTCCGGTGATGTCCTCTATACTTCCTACATCCAACCCCATGTTTTGAAAAAAAGGTGGATTTTGAATGTAAGTCGAAGACTCTTCCCACTCGTAAACTTCTCCGGTTCGCGCTTCGATGGCGTTCCACATGGGCGAACTTTCTCCTACATTTTTATATTCTTTCTCATACATTGCGCTGGTTATCATTTTTTCAGCCTCTGCAATTTCTTCTTTGCTGGGCCAAATATCTTTGAGAAAAACCGGATTACCGTCTTTATCGTTTCCAAGTGGATCATTATTCAAATCCTGATTCACGGTTCCCGCGATTGCATAAGCCACAACCAGCGGCGGACTGGCCAAATAATTAGCCTTTACGTGCGGACTGATTCTTCCTTCAAAATTTCGATTGCCGGACAAAACAGATGTAACAACCAAATCTCCTTCATCGATTGCAGTGACAACGTTTTCCGGTAAAGGTCCGGAGTTTCCGATACAAGTAGTACATCCGTAACCGACAGTGTGGAAACCTAACGCATCAAGTGATTTACTCAATCCGGTTGCCTGCAGGTAATCTGTGACAACACGCGAACCGGGACCCAGAGAAGTTTTTACCCAGGGCTGACGATTCAAACCTTTTTCAACAGCTTTTTTTGCCAGCAGTCCTGCAGCAAGCATTACGGAAGGATTGCTTGTATTTGTACAGGAAGTGATTGCCGCAATTACAACCGAACCATGTTTTAATTCTCCGGAAGAAATGCCCTGCACCGGAACAGAAGTTTCCAGTTTCTCTCCACTCAATTCAAATCCACGTTCTTTTGTGGATGCCCGTAATGATTTTTGCCATTCTGTTTGCATTTGCGAAAGAAGGACACGATCCTGCGGACGTTTCGGTCCGGCAAGCGCAGGCTCCACCGTGGAAAGATCAAGCTCCAATGTGTCCGTAAATTTTGGATCCGGCGTGTCTCTTGTCCGGAAAAGTCCTTGTGCTTTACAATATCGTTCTATGCGCTGCACTAAAGAGTCCGGACGTCCGGTCTCACGTAAATAATTCAAAGATTCGTCATCAACAGGAAAAAAGCCCATTGTCGCGCCATATTCCGGAGCCATATTGGCCAAAGTGGCACGATCAGCTAAGGTAAGATTGTTTAAACCATTTCCAAAAAATTCGACGAATTTTTCAACTACTCCTTTTTGCCGCAACATCTCAACAACCCGTAAAACCAGATCAGTCGCAGTTGTACCTTCTTGCAGTTTTCCCAAAAGCCTGAAGCCGATCACTTCCGGAATAAGCATATAAATCGGCTGACCAAGCATTACCGATTCTGCCTCAATTCCACCAACACCCCAGCCCATCACTCCGAGTCCGTTTATCATTGTGGTGTGAGAATCCGTTCCGACTAGTGTGTCCGGAAAACAAACACCGTCAAGGGACTGAACCACACTTGCGGCTGTTTCAAGATTCACCTGATGCACGATTCCAACTCCCGGCGGATAGACATTAAAATTATCAAAAGCCTGTTTGCCCCATTTGAGAAATTCGTATCGTTCTCGGTTACGCTTAAACTCAATTTCCATATTTTTACTGAGCGCTCCGGAACTTCCAAAAGCATCAACTTGTATCGAGTGGTCAATCACCAAATCCACCGGCACACGTGGATTTATCACACTCGGATCACCGTTCATCGCCACCATTGCAGAGCGCAGAGATGCCAAATCAACTACTGCCGGAACTCCTGTAAAATCCTGTAAAATCACACGGGTAGGTTTATAAGGAATTTCTTTGGTGGATTTTTCGGATGGATTCCAGTTTGCAAGTGCAGTCACATCTTCAGGACGTACCTGAAAATCATCGAGATTACGAAGTGCTTGCTCCAGCAAAATCCGGATGGAAAAAGGGAGACTGTCAACGGGACCTATTCCATCTTTTTGTAATTTTTCTAAACTGTAGAGTGCGGCTTTACCCTCACCGCTTTCAAAATCAACACGGCATCCAAACTGATTATCTGACATAACTCCTCAAAGGCGAGAAAAAACAATAAAGTTCCATGAAATCAACATTAACTTCAAAAACTTTCTGTATTGCAAGTAAAAACACATCTAAAAATTTACAGTGCTTCTTTTAAAAGCTCAAGTTTTAATGATTTGAGAAAAGATGTCCTTCTGTCAATAAATTGATTCTAAAAGATTAAAAATGACTCCTAGAACCTTGAAGCCTTCTTTGAAATAAGTGATAATAACATATTTACAAAATTATAATATTTTCATCTTCAAAGCCCATATTTAGATAATCATGTTGAGAACTATCTCCTTATTTGCCGTTCTTTTGTTCATCATTGGCGGAGGTCTTTACTTTTTTCAAGATCAAACTAACAAAACAAAATCAAAAGATTCGAACTTCAGCAGGCATAAATTATTTGAACAACTCGACACAAAAGCACTAAATCAAATCAAGATTCAGCAGGAAGGTTCTGCCGTATCTTTGTTGCAGTTACAAGGAGGAGGCTGGGAGGTGAAGTCTTTAAATTATGAAGCAGACATCCGGCCTATTCAAGATTTACTCCTCAATTTGTCACAAATTCGTTTAGGTGATTTAGTGACAAACAATCCAGATCATCATGAACGATTTCGGTTATTAGCACCACCGGAGAAGCTGGCTGAGTGGAACAAAGATAATCACGCCAATTCAGTTTCACTTTTACGAGGAGACGGAACGTTGATTTTGAGTTTACTTCTCGGTAAGGAGCGTAGTAAAGGAGAAGGACAGTATGTCCGTCATGAAGGTTCTGATAAAGTCTTTTTGATTCCGGAGCGCCTGTATTTGGATTCAACAGTGGACGAATGGCTGAAAAAAGATTTGCTGGCCTTAGAGTCAAAACTGATTGCACGTCTCAAACTTAAAAATGGAGAGGAAAGTTTTTTTTCGCTAAGTCGAGAGAGTGCTGAGGCAGAATGGAAGTCGACTCCTGAAAACGAAAATACTCCCGATACAGACAAAATTGCGAAGGTGCTTGATAGACTGGCAAGTCTTAGTTTTTCGAAATTATCTAAAAAAGATACTGTTCCGGAGGAACTGGAAGGTGCTTCCATAGTAGAGCAGACCTTGTTAGTTTCGTTATTTGATGGGAGGATTTACACCTTGAATTTGCGTAAAAGTGATTCATCCAATGAAAATTATATTTTGAGCCTCCGCATGGGTATTTTGCAGAATGTATCCGCAAGCGCAGACGAGGAAGATTCAAAAATTCGCCAGGAAATGGATGGTTTTAACCAAAAAGTGAATGGTCGTTTTTTTGAAATCAACTCTTGGGAAGGCAAAGAATTGTTATTCGGCGATCAATGATCCAGCAATTATTCCATTTTGGGTAAAATAAGATGTCAATCCGGATGACTTCCGAACACACTGAACTGACTTTCCACTATATGCGTGTGGATGGGCAGGTAGAAACTCTGCTGGATTTTTTGCTACGGCGTTTTCGTTATTTAGACGATCAGGAGTGGCGCAAGAATATAAAAGCACGTCGTCTTTGGGTGGACGGCAACTTGGGTCGTGCAAATTTAAAATTACGTAGCAGCCAGAAAATTGTTTATTTGCGTCCGGATTATCTTGAACCTGAAGTTGATCCGCACTTTGAAATCATTTTTGAGGATGATGCGTTAATTGCACTAAGCAAGTCTGGAAATTTGCCTACCAGTCCATCAGGAAAATATTTTAAAAATACTCTCGTTAGTTTGATAAAAGCAAAGTTTGGCTGGAAAAAACTTTATACACTCCATCGACTTGACCGTGAAACCAGCGGAGTAATTGTTTTTGCCAAAAGACATGAAATTGCCCAAACGATGGCAGCTCATTTTCGAAAAAAGCGGATTCACAAAGTTTACTCTGCGATTCTCAGTCGACATCTTCCAAATAATACGGAGCAGGAAGTTCCGGAGGCTTACATTTCGCTGCCCATTGGTCATGATATAAAAAGTGAAATCCGCATCAAACAAAGTGTTAATTCTCAGGGGAAACCCAGTCAAACCCATTTCAGGGAAATAGAAAAAATAGGTGATTTTTCATTAGTTGAAGTACGTCCTTTAACAGGTCGAACACACCAAATCAGAGTTCATGCTGCACACCTGGGATGTGCGATTGTAGGCGATAAACTATATGGTTTGCAGAATGATGGTTTTATCAATTGGCTGAATGAGGGTGATGCTTATTTGCGGGCACAAAATTTTCCACTTCATAGACAGTTACTGCACGCATTGGAAATTCGTTTTCCACACCCTGTTACCAGTGAAGAAACAGTAATTCGTGCAGAAGATAAAAATTTGTTAACAGAATTAAATCAACATCTTTAAGCAACAAGTTACTCATTCAATTCAGGTAAAAAATGGATATTTTAGCAACAGTAAAATTCTGGGCAGAAAACCCATTATTTGACGAGGAAACACGAACAGCAGCAAAAAACCTTCTGGCTGATGAAAAACTAAATGAACGTGAAGATTGTTTCGGCAGTCTGCTGGAATTTGGAACAGGCGGTCTCAGAGGAATTATGGGAGTTGGTACAAATCGCATAAACCGCTACACCATCCAAATGGCAACCGAAGGTGTTGCACGGATAATTGAGAAAAAGAAAAATGATTCGAATGCAACAGGTGTGGTCATTGGTTACGATTCTCGTCACCGCTCATTTGAATTTGCGCAAATCAGCAGTGAAGTTTTTGCCGCACATGGAATTCCGGTATTTTTGTTTCGCGAAATTGCGCCAACACCTCTTGTTTCTTTTGAAATTTTACGTCGTAAAGCCATTGCCGGAATCATTATCACCGCAAGCCACAATCCTCCGGAATACAATGGTTACAAGGTTTATTGGGAAAATGGTGGGCTGATTGTTCCTCCGGAAGACGGACAGATTATTGAAGAAGTCCGGAACAATATACGTATTGACGAAATTCCAACGATTTCATTTGAAAACGCGGTTGAGCAAGGAAAAGTGGAATGGATTGACAATGAAGCAGACGAATATTTTTTGGAGACAGTCAGAAAATTAAGTCTGGGAGATCGTGAAAAGAATAAAAAATTAGGGGTTGTTTTTACTCCACTTCACGGAACAGGAGGTCGATTGGTTCCTGAATTGCTGCGTCAACAAGGTTTTGAAAAAGTTAAAGTTGTTGCGGAGCAAATGCTTCCGGATGGTGATTTTAGCACCGTCGCCTCACCTAATCCTGAAGAAATAAAATCCTTTGAAATGGCACAGGCCACAGCATCAGCAGATGATGAACTCATTCTGGCTAATGATCCGGATGCGGACAGACTCGGAGTAATGGTGCGTGATGCAGAGAAGAAGTGGCATTGGTTATCGGGCAACCAAATTGGGGTGCTGATTCTGGATTTCATAATTTCTGCATTAAAACAACAGAATCGTATGCCTGAAAAAGGCGTAATGATAACAACCGTCGTAACTTCTCCTCTTGTTTCAAAAATTGCCAGAGAAAATGGGTTAAATGTAATTGAAGTTTTGACAGGTTTTAAATGGATCAGACAAGCTGCTTTGCGATTTGAAAAAGAGCAGGGCGGAACCTTTGTCTTTGGTATGGAAGAAAGTCACGGCTTTTTAATGGGGAACCATTCCGGCGATAAAGATGGAATCTGGGCCTCAATGGCTTTTGCTGAAATGGCCGCTGCACTAAAGCAAAATGGTTTGACCTCAATAGACAGGCTAAATCAGATTTATCAGCAATACGGGGCGCATTTGGACACTCTCAGTACGCAAACATTTAAAGGCACAAAAGGGATGGTGAAAATTCAGCAGATTATGCAGGAGTTACGAGACTCTCCTCCGGACATTGTTGCAGGACAAGCTGTAGTTAAAATAACGGATTATTTGGAAAACAAAATAATTTGTGCAAATGTAACTAGACCAGGTCCAGGATTACCGCAGTCAAATGTGATTGCGCTTGAATTAGCAGACAACTCCAGAATTATTGCCCGCCCTTCCGGTACGGAGCCAAAAATTAAATACTACTTTAATTTGCAGGGAAAAAATGCTGAACTGTTGCACGATCGTCTTGATGCAATTAAGGGAGATTTTATCAGGGATTAATGAACAGTAATCAATGAGCATTATCCATTGCCAAATTCGTAAGCTACTAATTGCTCTTCTACTCGGTGGACTCTTGTCTACACCTTTGCTGGGGCAGAGTCTGTTTGTTGAACAGGCCGAGTCAACGGTTGTCATTCAGCAAGACAATCTTGTAAGAGCAAAAGCTGAAGCCTTGAAAGATGCAAAAGCACAAGTAATCTTACAAGGGGTTGCCAGGTTTCTTGATTTCAATGACACGGTTTCATTGAAACCTCTTTTACTGCAACATTTTTTGAAGCAACCAGATGATTTTATTGAATCTATTCGAGTAATAAGCGAAGAAAATACTTCCGATCTTACAGAATTTACCATCAAGATAGAAACACAGATATTTCGTTCACGTCTTCTTTCTGCATTTCGTAAACTGGGACTGCCGACTCAAGAAGAGCGAATTCCATTTAGGGATGTTTTGCTGATCTATGACGCAGATTCCGTCTTGCGTCAGCAAAACGTTTTGGACCAGTTATTAGAACAACTGCAAAATCGACTGAAACCCTACCGAATTCGGCTCAAAGTAATCGTCATTGAAGACCGGGATTTACCACTTGAAGCTGGTCTGTCAGCTCGCTTAGCGGTGCTGCCCAACAAATCTACTGAGAATAATGACGGAACAACTTTAGCTTTGCTTGAACTAAAATTACAACTTTCCACTCAACCGGAACAATCCCAAAAAGGCACAATTGGAGCTCAGCTTATTTTTTGGTCTCAAAAAACAGATCTTCCGGATTCTTCTGGCACTCTAACCAGAGTAAGCGCAAAGCATTCTTATACAGCATGGCAGACGGAAGTGATTTTTCCGTTAATACTTGACGGCCTAATGCTTAAATGGACACCGGTTATTCAAAAAGCATTGGAGATGAATCAGGGAAGTGGTACTCAACTTAAGCTCAAATTTAAAGGTTTGCCTGGTCCAATTGAAGAACAACTATTAGTTAAAACATTATTTCAAAATAATCCACGTTGGAAAAAACTGAGTTTGGACACAATTTCCAGCAATTATGTTTCTTATCAAGCACTTTATCTGGGCCGACAAGAGACGATCTTAAGAGAGTTTAAGGCTCCGCAAGACGCACCATTCAGCATTTCTTCTGTCTATTGGAGAGATACGTATTTAGTTGTGGAGGTGAAATGGAACGAAATCCCCGCAGAACTGGAACCATTCTTAACAACACTGGCAGAAAGCGGATTAGCTGAGATAGAATTAGCTGAGGAAAATTTGCCTCTGCCTGTCCTCCAAGTTCCATTGCGTACATTTAAGCAAACCTACAACTTGCCCACAGCAAGCTCAGTTTACGACCACATACGGCATCGAGGAGACAGCACATTGTTCCGGATAAAGGCTCCCATGGACTTGGAGTCGGGTGAAACAAACAAATTGATAAGTTTAACTTGGTTCCGTCTTGGCCCTACAAATCTACGGCCGAAACTGACCTTATTTGATCAAAACCGGAAACGAATTAAATCTTACAGATTGGGAAAGAAGAAGCAATTTGTGTTCAAATATAAAATACCTGAAGATAAACAGGCATTTTACTTACGAATTTCTGATGAGGTTGGTTTTCTTGAAAATGTTGCAGGCAGTTACCTTTCTTTTCGTTACATTTTGACAGCAAATTAAGTTTTGACAAACTTTTTTGTTACTTCTGTTTTAGGTTTACGTACATGCTTCATTTGTGCTTTGCTGATTCGGAACTTGAAAAAAATATCCCCAATTGCTATTTCATCACCATCTTGGAGAAAACGCTGATCAATTCTGCGTCCGTTCACCGTAGTTGTTTCATGATTAAGCAGGTTTTGAATCTTCCATGATTGTCCTACCTTATATATTTTCGCATGCCGTAACGCAACATCATTACTGACTACAATAACATCATTGAAATGTGATGTTCCTAAAGTATTCATATTTCGTACTAATGGTATTTCCTGATGACTGCCTGCAAGGGTTAAGATCGGGACTCCTTTTTGAAGCGGGCCTTTAGGTTTAACTCCTGAGATTGTTAGTTGCAAATCCAAACTCGTCCGGCGTTGATTTATGCCCGCCGGAACATCATTATTGCAGTAAAGCAAAATCATTTCTCCAACATCCAAAACATCGTTATTACAAAGTATTGTTCGATGTGAACGTCTGCGGTTGATCAGTAGCGCGTTTTTGTAGTTTTTGTCTTCCAGTAAAAAAGTATTCAAGTGTGGAGTCAAAGTCACTCGATTTAAATTTGCAGACAAACGGAACTTTTTATTTGTTTTTATTTTTGACAGGAACTCAAGTGTTTGAATTTCATCATCAAGTGGTATGTAAGGAAATTCCTCATTAAGATTGAGTAGTTTAAAAGCAGGTCCGGAGAGTTTACTCTGCTTTGGCTTTTGCAAGAGCCAAAGAGCATAGACAATCAAAAGCACTCCGGAAAAAACCAGGATAGCCTCAACAAGATTCAGAATTGGGTTATCATTAATCCTGAGGAAGTACGTTTCCGGGGAAAAATATACCGGAAACGAAAACGGGGAGTTTCCACTATCCAACTCATTTGCTGAAACTACGGCCTCTGCCGCAAGCAAAGTCGTTGAATTGAGGAATCCAATAATAAAAACCAGGCCAACGCTATTTGCGCAGGAACGGAGACATCGGTCTATTTGAGAGAACATCAGATTTCATAGTACTGCAATAGCGCTGTACCAATTTTGATGACATCTCCTTTTTTCATGGATTGTTGATCGACCACACGATAGTTCACCAAGACTTCATTACCTGCGTCAGTATTCTCTATAAAGACCTGTTTGTCTTTTTTGAAAATCTGGGCGTGTAAGTCACACACTTCTGCATAACCTTTTAAAATAAAATCATTCTTGGAACCATAACCAATATTGAATTTGTTTTGATCTAGTAGAAAAATTTGGCCTTCCTGCTTGCCTGTCAAGACTCTCAAAGCAGCAGAAGTTACACGATCTTCATTCAGTCCAATAACTAAAGAGATGCTGAAACCGGCAAGAATCAACCCGTAAAGGTGTTCCGGACCGCTCATCTGATACAGCAGCAATAATTCAAAAATTCCACCACCGATAATTCCTCCGATTCCGCCACTAAATATACGTGGCCAGAAAAACCCTGAATGGAGTTGAAACAACTCGGTGGTACCTACAATAAATAATCCTAAAAGTGTCCAACTTGTCAAACGGCTTAATGTGGGCGATATTTGCCATGTTTGTAAAACATGGCCAAAACCAAAGCAGAAAAGTCCTATGACTGCTCCAATAATAGCGCCAAAAAACATTTTGGACAAAATACGTACCAAATCATGATGGTACCATAATGAAACCCTTGCCTGAAGAATCATGCCTAACCCAAGACCGATTAAAGTCCCTTCATAAATAAACTTATTGAGCCAAACAGTATTCATTCCTGGAAATCCAGCTGTGGAAAGAGCATCAATCACATGAAACCCGCTTTGCATTAACGCCCAGCTACCGAGGCCTCCTAGAAGACCTAATGTGGAATAATACAAGGTGCGCATTGATTTCATAAAACTTTAAATTTAAATAAATAGCTTAAAGCAGCTAATTCAAACAAAAGGAATTAACAACTCTGCTTGTAAAAAACCTGGAAATGATGTCAGAAGCTGACAGGAAAAACTTTTTTGTTGGTACTTGTGATTATTTTTTCAGTAATAATCTTCTCACCACTCAGCTTTTAGACTTCAAGCGCTAAGCATAGTGAGAAGGAAATAGAATCACAAGTTTATTTATTGTCGGGGTCTATTTGAACCGCGGAGTCTCAGGAAAGTTGGAATATCCAAATTTTGAAAAAATGCCGGATTTTCCGTTTTATTAGCCCATTCAGGAATCAGCGGGCTGGTCTCAACTGTACTGGTTTCAGTTTCGTCTATACTTGAAGAAGGAATGTCCGTAAATGAAAGAGTGTTCGGAATAGATTTCTCTTTACCATTCAGCTTGGTTGACTCAGAATTTAAACCATGAATAGAGTAAGTTTCGGCATCAATTAAGTCTGATGAAGGAATGTCAATCGGCAAATCTTTAAATGCTACAGATTCTTCTTCAGCTAGACTTGACGCAGAAAAACTCGAAACTTCTTCTAGAGGTAAATCATTTGAAAATGAAACAACCGCTTCCGCTTCATCACTGTCAAAGGTGGGATCTGTTGATTCTTCTGCTGAAGCAAATTCTGTTGGAGTGTCGATCTCTTCTACACTTTTGAAGGAAGAAATGACATTAAATTCGTGCCTGGATAGTTCTTCTGAATCTTCAACAATTGAATCTTGGTCTTCATCTTCAGCATGCTTTGCAAACAAGGCAGAGTTGGTTGATGTCTCAGATCCGTTTAAAGATTCAGTATCTTCAGTCAGTGGAGTTTGTACCTCACTATCTTCAAAAGTACCGGAGATTTCTGTAGAAGCACCGGCGGCAATTTCTAATTCAAATTCAGACTTTCTTTCATCATTATAGATTTCAGAAGTTATCCCGGTTTGCACCTTCGAATCCGCAAGCTTATCAAATGGCATTGCAGGCAAAGCTGGAACAGAGATTTTTACAGAATCTTCTTCTATATCATCAAAACCTGTTGCAATGACGGTGATCATCATTTGGTCTTCAAAATCAGGATTGATGGCCGCACCCCAAATTATTTCGGCGTCCTTGTGACCGTGTTCCTTAATGAAGGTTGATGCTTCATCAACCTCCTGCATTCCCATAGATAATCCGCCAACAACATTGATTAAAATGCCTCTTGCACCATCAATTCTGTTGTCGTTTAACAAAGGACTATGCAGAGCTTGTTCGGCTGCATGTCTTGCTCTATTTTCGCCTGAGGCAAGACCGGTCCCCATCACAGCTTTTCCTTTGTTAGCCATTACTGTCCGGACATCAGCAAAGTCTAAATTGACTAAACCATCTCTGGTTATCAGATCAGAGATTCCTTGAACTCCCTGTCGTAATACATCGTCCGCATAACCAAATGCTTCTGTCATCGGAGTGCGTCGGTTAATGATACCGAACAAATTTTCGTTTGGAACTACAATTAAGGTATCAACATGATCTCTTAATTCCTCCACTCCCGCATTTGCAACCTTTCGTCGTTTTTTTGCTTCAAAATTGAAAGGTAAAGTCACAACACCCACGGTGAGGGCTTTCAGATCCTGCGCGACTTGAGCTACAATCGGTGTGCCGCCTGTTCCAGTTCCTCCACCCATACCCGCAGCAAGGAAAACCATGTCTGCGCCTTGCAGAGAATCCCTAATTAGATCAATACTTTCCAAAGCTGCGTTACGTCCGATTTCCGGTTTGGCACCTGCGCCAAGTCCTCTTGAACATTGACTGCCGATTTGCAGTTTTTGCGGAGCCAATGATTTACGTAAATCTTGTAAATCTGTATTTGCGACAATGAAATCAACACCTTGAACACCCGACTGAATCATGCGATTTACGGCATTACCACCGCCCCCTCCTACACCGACAACTTTGATGTTCGGCGTATCATCACGGACTGGTTGAATATCAGAAAAATTTAGCATGTTTGCCTCCATTTTTTGTTACAAAGAAATCGGGTTTGGTGTTAACCTGAAAATATTATTCTAAAAGAAATCTTGCATCCAATCTTTCATTCGTCTGGATACTTTATTAAATAAATTTGTGTCATCACCTGCAAAATTCAATTTTCCCTGATTGCTGGTGATTCCATAACGTACAAGCCCTACACTGGTTGCATATTTAGGTGAATAAATCATTTCACGCAAACCAGAAATATTTTCCGGATATCCCACACGTACAGGCAAATTCAAGACTTGGGAAGCAAGTCGGTCAGCACCTGACATAATGCAGGTTCCGCCTGTTATAACAACTCCTGAAGCCATCAATGTGTGAAATGGGGTTTTTTCAATTTCGTGTGCAATCAACTCAAATATTTCCCTGAATCGATCTTCGATAATACTGGCGAGCACTCTTTTTTTCATGGTACGGTTATTTCGTCCTCCAACACTTGGAACATCAATCATTTCATCTTCTTCCACCATGCTGACCATTGCCACGCCATACTTGTGTTTAATTGCCTCTGCTTCTCGCAAAGGAGCACCAAGCCCAATAGCAATATCGTGTGTCAAATGATTCCCACCGAGGGCCAAAACAGCCGTATGGACAATGCTGCCTTCTGAATAAACTGTGACATCTGTTGTGCCTCCGCCAATATCAACCAGCACAACTCCTACCTCTTGTTCGTCTGAGCTGAGGACTGCCTGACTTGAAGATAAAGGTTCAAGAACGATATCTTCAACATCAAGTCCTGACTGGTTACAGCATTTAATAATATTTTGGGCTGAGGTTACCGAACCAGTTACAATATGAACATTTACCTCTAAACGAGCGGCTGCCATACCGAGTGGATTTTGAACTCCATCCTGATCATCCACAATGAATTCTTGAGGAAGGATATGCAAAACTTCTCTGTCATTCGGGATCAATACTTGAGCAGCGTCTATTACACGACGAATGTCTTCTTCAGTAACAATCCGGTTATGATAAACGGTGACCATTCCACGGCTGTTTTGCCCTCTTATATGGTGTCCGGCAATACCGGCATACACAGAACGAATTTGTGTTCCACACATTAATTCGCATTCTTCAACTGCCTTTTTAATGGCTTTGACTGTCTTTTCAATATTAACAACGACACCTTTGCGTAAACCATCCGATTTTGCTGTGCCGACACCAACTACATTCAATTCTTCAACATCATCGCCTTCAACTGCAATTGCACATATTTTTGTAGTACCAATATCAAGTCCTACGATTAAATTATTGCTCTTAGTGTTCGATGGCATCCATGCTCCTCGTCCAATAAATTTCTGTTCTAATTGCAGATTTTGTTAAAAAAATAAAACGGACTCTTGGTCGTGTGCAATTTACTGTCCATGTTAAATTCGTCATAAGTCCGGTTGGAAAATATTTAGATTGATGTAAAATTCCGCAAGATTAATGTGTTACAAATGAAAAAAATATGAAAAAAAATTATTATAATTAAACAAATTATTTCAATAATTTAACTTGAAAATGCACAAGCAGAATGATCAAGTCTCCTGTTTTTTCCGGTAGAACATGGAGCGTTTTTTAAGCGGAAAGGTCCACAAAAATAGCCTGCATCTTCCAAACTGGTACTAATTTCTTCCAGCGACGCTGTGCGTCCATCATTGTTTAGGGGGTAAATTTTACCCAATAAAACCATAAACCGATTTGTATTACTGGCAGTTACAGCACGACAGACTCTTTGAAGCTCAAGACGTTGTCCCATTGGATAGACATATCTTCGCTCCTGGCTACATCCTGCAACGGTAAGGAGAAATAACCCCGTTATACCTTTCAACAGAATTTTCATTGAAACAGTATATACCCATTCATTTAAGAATGGTAGGATTTATTTAAAAAAAATATAAAAATTTGTATTAGGCGAGAAAACTAATTATTTCAATTAAATAACTGCCTTACTTTATTCAGGTTTTGTGAGGGGCAAACTGTAACCACCCGATTGTGTGGTTGAATTTCGGTAGTACCAACAGCGACTTTCCAAACTCCGTCTTGCTCTACGCCTCCGATCATAATGTTATGCTGTCGAAAGTAGCTCGCTAATTTTTTCAATGGTTTACGTGAAATTTCGGATTTAGGTGTCGCGATAAGTTCAACAACTTCAGCATCTACACCATGCAGATGCGCCACTGACAGGAGTTCATTACGACGAACGAACTTGAGTATTTCGTTGGCCGCAGATATTTTTGCGTTAAGCGCAATGTCCAAACCAATTGTGGATGCTAAAACCAGATAATCCTCTTTATTTACCAACGCAATCGTCTTACCATGCCCACCTTGCTGATCACGATTATTTCTATTCATTAAATGTTTGGCCAAGAGGCAGCTGATAATGTTAGTTTCATTATCTCCTGTTGTCGCGACAAAAGATTCTGAAGAATCCAATCCGGACATAACCAGTAAATTTGCATCGGTACCATCTCCATGAATTACCTCAGTATTTTTCAACTCAGAGGCAAGTTCTTCTGCCCGTTCCGGATTATTTTCTATTAGTTTAATTTCTACTTCTTTTTCCAGCAGTTGTGCCACCCTTCTGCCGACTAGACCTCCGCCAAGAATCATCATATATTCGATTTTTTTGTGTTCAATTTTCATTATATCCATCAGCGGCATCATATCCTCTGTACGTGCCATGATAAAAACTTGATCGAAAGGACGTATCTTTTCATCTGCCTGTGGAATTATTGTTGAAATTCCTCGGGCAATTGCCACAACCCTGAAATTATATTCAGCATGTGTAGCAGAAAGCTCTTTGGGTGTTTTGAATAGCAGGGGAGAATCCTCATTGATACGCATGGCAAGCACACGCATATTTCCATCACCAACAGGAGTGAGGTCATTGCATGAAGCACGTTGCACCAGTCTAAAAATTTCCTGCGCAACTAACTCTTCCGGATGTACTATCAAATCGATTTTCAAGTCTTCCGGAGAAAAAATACTTCCATCTACTAAGTCAGTGGAACGCGCCCGCACAATTTTTCGTTCAATGCCGAATTTGTCCGCAATCAGTGCTGACATGATGTTGGTGGAATCATCATTAGTGGTAGCAATTATCAACTCCATATTCTGTGCATGAGCCTCCCTCCAACTTGAAAGTCGCATTGCATTGCCGCAAATCAAACGCGCATCCAATGACTCTGCCGCATTTGCAAGCAATTCAGCATCAGATTCAATTACTGTTACCGGATAGCCTTCATGGACCAAACGCCGGGCCAGATGCATACCTACTCCACCAATTCCAAGGATGAGAGTATTTTCGTCTTTAGACATAATCAGATAGTTAATTCGTACTGTTGAACGCGAGACTTATTATGCAGAGGATTTTTAGTTGAGAGGTCAACTTCATAAAAATCATCGGATTGAGAAACAGCATTAATTCCATAAATTTCATCCGGAATTTGTGCTTCTTCCAGACAAAGTCTTATTGCGTTAGCAATCCATTTTTCAATTTTCAATACCACAATTTTTTTACGCAACCGACCTTGATCATCACGATTAAGGACGCTTGGAATTGTGTTGCTGGTTATGAATTGATTCAAGTGAGGCGAGTTTAAGTTTTCACGGGCTTCCGGAGAGATTGTGGTATGAGTACTGTAGAAGAAAATATTTGCCGGGCGACAACGCTTAGATTCCGCAATTGCACTGATATTTGCCGCAATTGTTCCACCGGTACGTACCATGTCATCAAGAATGAAAATATCACGTCCTTTCAGCAACTCAACATCATTACTCAAATCAACTGTAACGTCACGTTGTCCGTGCCGCGTTTTTCTGAAAGTAACAATTACTGAATTATGAAGTCCGGTAAACTCTCTAACACGATTGACAAAATCGGCCGCACCATCATCCGGTGCGACAAAACCAACATGTTCACCATAATTCCACAGTCTGACCAGTCCCGACCGGAGAATATAATTGGCAATGAGTGGTGAAATATCTAAATTGAGAAAAGGTGGCAAATTGCGGCAATTTCCATCCCGATAAACTTTTTCATAAGTTTTACGCATCACATCCGGTTTGTGGTTGTGAACTGTCATTACACAATCAACACCGGAAGTTTTTAACAGTTGGGCATACATTTCCGAAGAACAAGGTTGTCCCACAAATTTTTCACGCGAAGCAAAATCAGTTACTTGTGGATGATCCTGAGTTCTAGGGCCACGATCTTGTGCAGAATAAAATAAATCCGGCTCCACCAAAGCTACAAATTCTGCTCCGTTTTCCTTAGCCGCTGCAGCAATCAGGTAATTCCGCATTGCTAACTCGTCACGTGAATAGTACGCGGAGTGAGTGGATACAATGTAAACTGATTTGCCCTTTAAACCGTGTCCCAGTGTCTCTTCTGTAACATGATCCTGAAGAAATCTTGGACAAAACTCATTGTTGATAAAAGTTTTGAGAGCGATTATGTCAGAAATGTCTATTTTCTGAGAATGCGCATAGCCGACTCCAAGAGCAAATGATGCGTCGCTGACGTTTGAGACTATGATGTGATTGTTCACAAATCTTGATTAATTAAAGATTTATCTACTTTTATTTTCATGTTCTTCAATATGAAATCGCGAACAGCACCTCTTGTTTAGAGGGAGCACCGGTTACCATACATTTTCCGGCTTCGGAATTATCAAGTGGAAGACAACGAATGGTAGCCTTTGTTTCCTGTTTAATTTTTGCTTCTACTTCATTTGAACCATCCCAGTGCGCATAAATAAATCCACCTTCATTAGCGATAATTTCCTTAAACTCTTCATAACTTGCCGTGGTATGTGTATTTGCCTTTCTGTAATCCAGAGCTCGCTGGAATAAGTTGTCTTGAATCTTCTCCAACAACTCTACGACATGCTGAGTTATGTTTTCAAGTGAGACTTCATTTTTCTCACGTATATCACGTCTGGCAACCATTGCAGATTGTTTTTTAACATCCCTCGGGCCAACTTCAATCCTCACAGGAACACCTTGCTGAATCCAATGAAAGAACTTGTCAGCAGGCCGAAGATTGTCCCGTCTATCAATTTTTATTTGCAGCTGATCAATTTTTTCATGGAGCCGTTTGGCTATTGAGTCGGCAAACTCAAAGGTTTCACTTCGTTCCTGATCATTGTTAAAAATAGGCACGATTGCAACCTGAATGGGAGCAATTTTAGGAGGAATGATTAAGCCGTCATCATCACTGTGTGTCATAATCAAACCGCCGATCATACGAGTTGAAGCACCCCAACTGGTGGTCCAGACAAATTGTTGATTGTTGTTACGGTCAAGATAATCAATCTCAAAAGCTTTTGCGAAATTTTGCCCCAAATTATGTGAGGTACCTGACTGGAGTGCCTTTCCGTCCTGCATCATAGCTTCAATTGTATACGTCGCCAATGCACCAGGAAATTTTTCTGCTTCCGACTTTAGTCCAGTAATCACAGGAATCGCCAGATATTCTTCCTGAAAAATACGGTAAATTTCTAACATGCGTAATGTTTCTTCCTGCGCTTCTTCGGCTGTTTCATGCGCAGTATGGCCTTCCTGCCAAAGAAACTCAGAGGTGCGTAAAAATAAGCGCGTACGCATTTCCCAACGGAGAACATTGCACCACTGATTGATCAACACCGGAAGATCACGATAACTGTGAATCCACTGCGAATACATGTGCCCGATAACAGTCTCAGAAGTTGGACGAATCACTAATGGCTCTTCCAGTTTTTTCCCGCCTCCATGCGTAACAACAGCACATTCCGGACTAAATCCTTCAACATGCTCGGCTTCGCGTTCCATAAAATGCTGGGGTATCAATAAAGGAAATGAGGCATTCACATGCCCTGTTTCTTTGAACATGCGATCCAAACGGGCTTGCATGGCTTCCCAAATGGCAAAGCCGGTGGGACGAATTACCATGCAACCTTTTACTGGTGCATAATCGGCAAGCTGACCCGCTGCAATTACATCAAGATACCACTTAGAGTAGTCCTCTTTTCGAGGCGTAATATTTTTTGCCATGCGGGCAGATATATTCTGAATAAACAAATGAGGGATTCAGTTCCAACATTCAACTGAGAAAAAATTCTTTCAGCAAGAAAAAACGATGTTGGATTAAGCCTACAAAAGTACAAAATTTAGAGTACAGATACAAGATGTTTTTGGAATTTGCTAAAATTTTGACTGCTCCAGCTCAACGTTCCCCTTTGCGGTAAGGGATCATCAGTGCCTGCGGATAACCAACACGTCTGGACATGACTATCAACGCTAAAATACTGAGGACATAAGGCATCATCAGGAATATTTGGTAAGGTATTTCTGTACCTACCAACTGCTGCAACCGCATCTGATAGGCATCAAACGCGGCAAATAGCAATGCGCCCAAAAGAGCTTTTCCGGGACGCCACGAGGCAAAAACCACCAGCGCAATGCAAATCCAGCCGCGCCCGTTTATCATATTGAAAAAGAAAGCGTTAAAGGCGGACATCGTTAAAAATGCTCCACCAACCGCCATAAAAGCACTTCCGCAGACAACCGCGCCTGTTCGAATAAGAGTAACGTTCAAGCCCTGTGCTTCGGCTGCAGCAGGATTTTCACCTACCATCTGTACCGCCAAACCAACTGGAGTGCGGTAAAGCACATAAGCGACAACTATCACTGAAATAAAAGCAAAATACGTTAAAGGAGTTTGTTTGAAAAGGGCTTCACCGATAATCGGTATTGACGACAATCCGGGAATTTCCAGTGGTTCAAAGGCCTGAATTCTTGGCGGTGAACTTACTTCAGGAAGAATCAACCGATAAACATAGGAAGAAAGACTCGTGGCAAGAAGTGTAATTCCAATACCGGTTACATGTTGGGAAAGACCCAAAGGAACGGTCAGCATGGCGTGCAGTAAACCAAAAGTTCCCCCGCAGACTGCTGCGAGCAATACACCGGACCAAAGCCCCGCTCCCTGATAAACGGCCATCCACCCCACCATAGCCCCTATCGTCATAATGCCTTCAATCCCCAGATTGAGCACCCCGGCACGTTCGCAAATTACTTCTCCCAACGTTCCAAAAATCAAAGGTGTTGCAATCCTCACGGCCGCAACCCAAAAACTTGCATTCAGAAAAATCTCCAACCAGGCAAAACTTGTTTCCATTTCAACTCCAGCGTATTCGGAAACGTACCAGTAAAACCGAGACCAGCATACACAGCAGGGAAACCGAGACCATCACGTCCGCAATATAACTCGGCACTCCCGCAGAACGGCTCATGGCATCTGCACCTACAAAAATGCTGGCCACAAAAGATGCGGAAATAATCACTCCGAGCGGATGTAGCTGCGCGAGCATGGCTACTACAATTCCTGTATAGCCAAATCCCGGACTGAGATCAAGCGTCAAGTTCCCTTTCATTCCCGCGACTTCGCTGAATCCGGCAATTCCGGCGATGCCACCGGAAATCAAAGCCGTGATTATCATCACACGTTTAACCGGCATTCCTGCAAAGCGCGCGGCTTTTTGATTAAAACCGACAGCACGCATTTCATAACCCAAAGTTGTGCGAATGCTCACAATCCAAAAAATAAACGAAAACAAAAGTGCCAGCAAAAGTCCGGAATGTAAACGCAGCCCCCGGAAAAGACGAGGCAATTCCGCAGCTTCCGTTACCGGTTCCGCTTGCGGCCAACCCAATCCCATCGGATCTTTAAGCGGACCCTCCAGCAGTAAACTGACCAGCAAAAGCACAATAAAGTTCAGCAGGAGTGTTGTGACCACCTCATCCACGCCAAAATTAATTTTGAGCAAAACCGGCCCCAGCAACATCAATGCACCTGCAACCGCGCTGCTTACAACTAAAATCGGAATCATCAATCCCGGATGTAAATCCAGCATTCCGGTGCCCAAAACAGTAATGATGAGCGCACCAGCATATAACTGTCCTTCTGCGCCAATATTCCAGAAACGGGATTTGAAAGCGATAGCTGCAGCCAATCCGGTGAAAATTAACGGAGTCGCCCTTGCAAAAGTTTCAGACAACGCAAAGCCTGAACCGAGTGCGCCTTTCAGCAAAAGCCAATATGCCTCCAAAACAGATGCGCCGCTCCATGCCACTAATCCGGCGCACAAAACAAAACTCGCAACAATGGCCGCAATCGGAGCTAATATCACCAGCACAAATGGAACTTTGGTTCGTGGTTCAAGACGCATCTGCTTCAGTTGTTTGATTTTTAGTTGTTGACGATTTTTGCTGACCTGTCATTAAAAGTCCAAGTTGAGCAATGCTAATGGATTCACGTGGAAAGGTTTCGCTGAGTCGTCCACGGTGGATGACGGCAATCCGGTCTGAGATTTGGAGCAGCTCTTCCAAATCTTCGGATATCAGCAAAATCGCCGCACCTTTCGCACGGGCGGCAAGGAGTTGTTCATGAACGTATGCTACCGCGCCCACATCCAAACCGCGTCCAGGTTGGTTTGCCAGAATCAGTTGCGGATTTCCGGAAAGGACTCGACCCAAAATCAGTTTTTGCATGTTTCCTCCGGAAAGCAAACGCACAGGAGAATTCGCTGAATAGCCGCGCACATCAAATTTACTCACCACATTTTCCGCAAAACGCTGACGGTTGAGATGGTTCTGCCAGCCATAAGAGCTGAATTGCGGTTCCCGATAACACTCCGAAATACTATTTTCGGCTAATGTCATGTCACCAATCAGACCTTGAGAATGGCGGTCTTCCGGAATACGTCCGACTTTTTTCCGGAGCATATTCCTGGGCGTAAAATTATTGACAACCTCACCATGCAGTTCCATGGTTCCGCTTTGAGGTTCGAACAGTCCGCTGATCAAATCCGCAATTGCGGTTTGACCGTTTCCGGAAACGCCGGCAATTCCGACAATTTCGCTGGCACGGATGTCAAGAGAGACACTGCTTAAAGCAGCTCTTCCATCCTCGGCTTTAACTGTAACAGATTTCAGCTTCAGTACCGACTCTCCAGCTTTCAATGCTTTTCGTTCCGGAAGTTCTATGTTGCGGCCAACCATGGCTTGTGCCAATTCTGTTTCGGATGCATCGGCGGTTTTTATTTCAGCCACCAAACGACCGTCACGTAAAACAACAACACGGTCGCTGATTGCTAAAACTTCTTGCATTTTATGGGAAATAAAAATCAGTGAAAGTCCACCCGAAACCATTTTTTTGAGAGTTTCAAAAAAAGTTCCAGTTTCCTGCGGAGTGAGCACAGCAGTTGGTTCATCCAGAATAAGGATGCGTGCGTTTCGATAAAGAGCTTTGAGGATTTCAACACGCTGCCGTTCGCCGATTGAAAGCTCTGCGACACGTACATTTGGATTTACTTGCAGACCAAAACGCTCCCCCAGCTTTTCCAGTCGAATACGACTGGCGCGCCGATTTGAAGACAGCGACCATAAAGGTTCTGTGCCGAGCATCACATTGTCAAGCACACTGAGATTATCAGCCAGCGTGAAATGCTGATGCACCATGCCGATACCCAACTCGATCGCGGCATGAGGAGATCCTTGCGGAATGGGATGTCCGAAAACCTCGATACTTCCGGAGTCCGCTACATAATGACCAAAAAGGATATTCATCAAAGTCGTTTTACCGGCTCCGTTTTCTCCGAGCAATGCCAGTACTTCTCCGGACTTTAATTCCAGATTGATGTCATCATTTGCAACTAAACTTCCGAAAACTTTGGTGATGCCCCGTAGGCGAAGCACCACCTCTGCGGCTGCTTGCTTTTCCGAAATATCGATTTCAGAACGCTTCACTACGTTCCTCACATCGTTGATTTCGGCTCACCGTCATTGACGTTGACTCGGAACAAGCCATCCTTAATTTCCTGCGCTCTCTCAGCCACCTGTGCTTTGACTTTAGCTGGAATGCGATTTTCGAAAGTTCCATATGGCGCAAGACTTCCGCCACCGTATTTCATGAAAGAAAATTGACCATAGTCTTCTGCTTCAAAAGAACCTGAAGCAACTTTGGAAACAGCTCTGTCAATCGTGGCTTCCATGTTCCAGATTGCGGAGGCAATCACGGTGTCCGGATAATCAGACTGAGTGTTAATCACGTTGCCAATCGCCAAAACTCCTTTTTCCTTAGCTGCGTCAGAAACTCCGAAACGCTCGGCATAAAGAATGTCAGCACCACGTTCGATTTGGGCAAAGGCGGATTCTTTAGCCTTCGGCGGATCAAACCAACTGCCGATGAATGTTACCATGAACTTCACGTCCGGATTTACGGCGTGTACTCCGTCCATGAACGCATGAACCAAACGGTTTACTTCCGGAATTGGATAACCGCCGACAACTCCCATTTTGTTGGTTTTAGTCATGGCTCCAGCAATCATACCTGTCAAATAAGACGGTTCATGAATCCAGTTGTCAAAAACAGAAAAGTTTTTTCCGCTTGGACCAAAACTCGAACCCATCAGAAAGGCTGTTTCCGGATAATCCTTGGCTACTTTCCTTGCGGCACGTTCCACTGCAAATACTTCTCCGACAACCAGATCCATTCCTCTTTCCGCATATTCGCGCATGACACGCTCATAGTCGGTATTTTTTACACTTTCAGAGAATACATACTCTATGTCGCCGCGGGCTTTTGACGCATTAAGTGCTTTGTGGATACGGCTGATCCACTGCTGCTCAACCGGCAGCGTGTAAATTGCAGCGACTTTAGGTTTTGCGCTCAGCGGCGAAACACCCATAATCCAGACAGCTGCAAGCATCCAAACAATACTAAACACAGTTTTTTTGATCCAACTCATTCTTATCTCCAATATAGAATTAATAATTTGAAATATGCTCATCGAGCATGCCCCAGTGAATTTTTCGCAAAGCAAACGTTTGCAAAAACAAAGTAGCAGGTTAGCTGTTACAGAAGAAGTTTGTCAAGTGATGTTTGTGAAACAGCAGTTATTTTGACTATTGTTGGTTTATGGCGGGTTCAATTACTGCTAAAATTTTGACAAATCATAAGCGGAAGTAATTTTAAAGAGAAAATCAAATTCTCACACATTGTGATCAACATGCAAAATTCAAAATTTCAATCAACCTGCTTTTTGGAGTTTTGAAGTATTTGGGGCGTTGGAATCCGAAGAATTATGAAGGTATTTTTTCAGTTGTTCGGCGGTATATCCGGTAGCATTAACCGCTGCGGCAATGCTGGGAAAACTATGTCCATCAACAACAACGGTGCCTTCGAGATTTTCTTTTTGAAGAGGATTTGCCGGATTTGTTTTTTGTATTTTTTCACTTGGATAAAGCCATATTTCTGCTTTTTCCATATCTCCCTGCTGAATCAGGGAAATATACTGTTCCAGCGAAGGAACCATTTCAAACCAGCCATTTCCGGTATGATGAGTTTGAAATAAACTATGAAGGGTAGTCAAGATAGTTTCAGCAGTTTCTTTTTCACCGTACTCATGATTTGCCAGTAAATGAAGAGTTTCAGATGAACCTTCCTGTAGAGTCGAGAGTGCCAAATCCGGATCGTCACTTGAACCTATTTTAACTCTGTTATTTCTTGAATCCTGGATAAAATAGACCGTCCAAGCAAAATCACCAAGACGTTGCCGACGCATCTCACGTTCATTATGCCTTGCGTCAGAGCAGTTTTTACACACAGAAGTTTTTCCATCATGTGATTGGGAAGACATGTAAAATTCACGTAATTGTTTATTTTCGCCGCAGTCAGTACAACTTTTTTCGAGCAAATATAAATTTGAAATTCCTGTTTCACTTTCTTTTGAGGTGAGTTGCGTCTGTGCCCGTACATTTGCGCATTTTCGACAATAGGATGCCATCTCGTCCTTACAACGACCTTCCGGGAAAAATTCGGAGGAACGTGGAAATTCACCACGGCACATGCTGCACAGACGAGTGTATTGTTCCGCACCGAATAATTCTTCCTGAATTGCTGACCTCATAAAATGTACCTTTGCTGATTTAATTTAATAAAATGGGAAAGACAATGTTCTTCCCTATCAAGAGTTTGATTATTATTTTTCCATTTTCATTACAATTTATAGCAGAAAACTCAAAATGGTCAAATTCTGCATGCAAAAACTGCACTTTTAAGGTATGCTTTCCCAAAAGCTTGCCAACTATAGAGAAAATTCAAAGCATTATTTTTGTAAATTTTCGTTTCACTATTGTGAAAATTTCACAACCTTAAAGAAATCTCACTTCGATTCTCCCCATTTTGAATTTGTTGACCGTAAAAAATTTAACTGTAAGTACAGAACACCAGTCTGGTTCTATAAACATTTTGGACAATCTCAATTTTAATCTTGAACGTGGAAAAAGCCTCGGTGTGGTTGGAGAATCAGGTTGCGGAAAATCAATGATGGCTTTTGCCATCATGGGATTGCTACCAGATAATATGACTGCTTCCGGAGAAGTTCAGTTCGGAGGTAATTTGTTGAGTTTGCCTGAAAAAGAATTGTGTCAAATCAGGGGAAACAAAATCAGCATGGTTTTTCAGGAACCGATGAGCGCACTTAATCCAGTCTTGCCGATTGGTTTTCAGGTGGCAGAAAGTCTTAGACTCCATAAAAACTTATCCCGTCATCAAGCTCAACAACAGGCTTCTAAGGTACTGGAGCGAGTCGGTTTGCCAAGTCAACAATATGCACTTTCACTCTATCCGCATCAGCTTTCCGGAGGACAACGACAGAGGGTTGTGATTGCGATTGCAATGGCCTGCAAACCGGAATTGATCATTGCAGATGAACCGACAACGGCACTGGACGTTACGATTCAGGCACAAATACTGGCTTTAATTGCGGAGCTGGTTTTTGAAGAAAACATGTCTCTGATCCTGATTACACATGATTTAGGTGTAGTCGCGGAGAATACGGATCAGATGCTGGTCATGTATGCCGGACGTATTGTTGAGAGAGGTCCAACAAACAAAGTTTTTGAACGCTTGGCACATCCCTACACACGAGGTCTTTTTGCCTCCATTCCGGAATCTGAAAATCCAAATGCTGAACAAGGATTACAAGCCGAATATTCGCTAACAAACAGGTTGTCAACAATTCCGGGTCGTGTTCCGGAGTTTTGGGAACGTTCCAAAGGCTGTTCCTTTGCTGACCGCTGTCCGCGGGCTCAGGCAAATTGTTCTTTAGAGGTTCCGGCGGAAATCCAACTCGGCGCGGGGCACACCTCAGCCTGTTTTTTCCCTTTTGAGCAAAAAGTATGAATCAAGAAAAGACGGAAACTTCATTACTTCAAATTCGGAAAGTAGTGCGGGAATACATTCTTCCCCGCCAACAGTTATTCTCTCCAGCTAAACGTTTCCGTGCACTGGATGGTGTGAGCTTGACCGTAAATTCCGGTGAAAGTTTTGGCATTGTGGGTGAATCCGGTTGCGGAAAATCAACTTTGGCCCGTACTGTAATGGCACTTGAAGCCCCACAATCCGGAGAAATTTGTTTTCAGGGTGAGATTCTGCATTCTCTAAAAGCAGAGGATTTACGGCGTGTGCGGCGTGGTCTGCAAATGATTTTTCAAGATCCGTACGGCTCCCTTGATCCACGGCAATCTGTAGGAAAAATTGTCGCTGAGCCTTTGTCTTTACTTGGAAAAATGACAGATAAAAAACGGAGCGAAAAGGTTGCGGAAGCTCTGGATAATGTAGGACTTTCCCCAAATGACGCAGTTAAATTTCCGCATGAATTTTCCGGAGGACAACGACAGCGAATTGCAATTGCACGTGCTCTAATTACTCGTCCAGCATTAATTGTGGCAGACGAACCGGTTTCTGCGCTTGATGTCTCAGTACAGGCTCAGGTGCTGAATTTAATGATGGACCTGCGTGACCGGCATGGATTGGCTTATCTGTTTATCAGTCACGACCTCAGCATAGTTCGCCACATGACAACAAAAGTTGCCGTGATGTATGCAGGCAGGATTGTGGAGCAGGGGCCAACGCAAAAGCTGTTTGATCACGCTCAACATCCTTATACACGCGCTTTGCTGGCAGCAGTACCACGTCCAGATCCTACAAGAAAGCCGCAGAAACGTGCAATAAATTCGCTGCCGAACATGCTGAATTACAATCTTGAAACCGAAACAGGAAGGGGCTGTGCCTATGCCTCACGTTGCCCCCTCGTTGAGGATAAATGCAGAAATAGTTCTCCTGAACTGCAAAATATTCAAGCTGGTGCTTTAGCAGGTTTTGAGAATAATCATCAGGAGATTGATCATAAAGTTGCCTGTTACAAACCTTATGCTACTCTTGTTTCAAACTGAAAGACTACTATCGCAACAACTGCCTGATACTGTAAAATGTCCGATTTAAATTACTGCAGCTTTTTGACCAAGCAATCCGGAGAGCCACTGGCAGGAACAGCCACATTTGCCAAGCATTTTGTTTTCATCAGTTGGCCTAAAAAATATTGGCAATACGAAGCTCTTGAGGCCAAAGGTGGATTTCCACAGGGTCTGAAAAAGTGGATGAAAGAACAAAGTAAAGTTAATGGAAAAATCAGCATCCGGCTTGCCAGTCGTGCAGGTCTTAGTGATGACAAGGTAGATATTTTCATCTATCCAGAAAAATGTTGTTATTCAAATGTATTTCCCCATGAAATTCCTGCTGTTTTGGAATCACATTTTCAAGATGGTAAAACTTCTTCCTCTTCAGCTGTGAAAATTGAACAGGAGCAGATTTTTATTTGTACTCATGGGAGGCATGATAAATGCTGTGCCAAGTTTGGGCAGGAACTTGCTGATAAAATGCGTTATCATGTTTCGAAGCAAAAAACTGCCGTTGAAGTTTGGGAAAGCAGTCATCTTGGAGGACACCGTTTTGCTCCCACAATGATCGATTTTCCGGCAGGACGGGCCTATGGACAGCTTTCTCCGGATGAGATTACAAAGTTTTTAGAGTGCCGGAAAGTAGGTCAGGTTTACGGTTCTGCTTATCGGGGATCCGTTTTTTTGTCAGATTTAGAGCAAGTCGCAGAAGCTCATATTCAGCATTATTGTTCTGCGCGGAACTGGTTTTGTCGGGTGCAAATTAACAAGCTAGAAAAAATAACAGAAGAAAGATTCCGTTGCATTGCTACATTTAGCACCATTAAAAATTCGGTTGTCTCACAAAGCAATATACCGGAAGAACAGCTTTTTAGTTTTAAGTTGAAAAGTTTTGAAAGTCCTTCCAGATGTGACGACGTAGAAGGCCCGCAATTACGCAAATGCTGGGAGCTGGATTCTCCGATTCCACACAATCATCTTTTGTAATGGAGTAAAAAATGGCAGACGAAGAAGTTCAAGAAGGTCAAGAATCCCCTGAAGAAGAAACTGCTGAAAGTGCAAATGCTGACAGTCCTGAAGACGATATGGATTCGTTGATGGATGAAATGGAGGCAAAAAATTCACCTCCAACAGATTTTGGCAAGAGCGGCGATTTGAGTTCCTTAGTCACGGAAGCAGTCGATACTAACGACGAAAACATCGACGAAATGCTTGATTCAGCCGCAGATGCCCCGGTGTCTATGGATGACGCGTCAGAAGCAGAAGGTGTTGATTTGAATTTTTTATTGAAAATGCCTTTAACCGTGACCTTTGAAGTTGGACGCGCAAAAATGAAGATCATTGATCTCCTTTCGCTGGGTCAGGGATCTGTTTTGGAATTGCACAGGTTGGTTGGAGAAAATCTGGATTTATTTGTCAGTGGAAAATTGATTGCTCAAGGTGAAGTCGTAATTTCAAATGAAAAATTTGGTGCAAAAATAACAGAGATTATTCCTCCGGAAGAACGGGTGAAAAAAATGGGAGGCATGGATAAATCAAATTAGCTTCAGCTATAGTAGGTTAAAGCCTGCAAAATCACTCCAAAACTCCACAGTCTGTACTTGCCTTTTATCTCCATAATTCCAATGTCAGCTAACGACTGGAAGTTAAGTTCATACGATTACGAACTTCCGCAATCCCTCATTGCTCAGCATCCTACTCCGAGGCGTGAACAGTCACGTATGCTTTTCCTTGAACGTCAAAGTGGACGAATATCAAACCACAACTTTGCTGAAATTGTTTCCCTGTTGCCCGAATCTTCCTGCCTTGTCATAAACAATACAAAGGTACTTCCGGCACGTCTTCCGGGAAAACGTCAAACTGGAGGAAAAATTGAAGCATTACTGATTGAAGAAAAATACAATGGATTCTGGAGCGCAATTGTTCGTAAAGCAAGACGAATAAAATCCGGGGAACGCCTTGAATTTTGCGGAGGACAACTTTACGCAGTTGCTCAGGAGAGGCTGGAAGAGGGAGAGTGGCTGTTGAAATTTGAGGAACCGGAACATCTCAAAGAACGTTTAGAAAAGTTTGGACTGCCTCCTTTGCCACCGTACATAGAACGACGGGAGGCGAGTGATTTGCAGAACGAGGAAGATCGTGAGCGTTATCAAACCTGCTATGCTTCTGTTCCGGGTGCAATAGCGGCACCGACAGCGGGTTTACACTTTACTCCGGAAATATTGGCAAAAATCAGGAATCGTGGAATCGAAATTTTGGAGGTAACGCTGCATGTCGGTTTGGGAACTTTTTCTGCTATTGAAGTAGAAGATATCAGAAAGCACAAAATGCATGCGGAATTTTTTTCTGTTAACGCTCAGGCTCTGGAGCAATTAAAAAAATACCGGCAAAATCAAAAAAAAATTATCTGCCTCGGCACCACATCGGTGCGAGTCCTGGAAAGCCTGGCGCAACAGAATTTTAAAGTAAGCTCCGGATGGACAGATATTTTTATTCACGCACCTTACAAATTCAGGATGATGGATGGTCTGCTCACCAATTTTCACTTGCCTAAATCAACACTGATGCTCCTTGTTTCAGCTTTTTGCGGACGTGATTTTTTGTTAACTGCATATCACAAGGCGGTTGCCGAAAAATACCGTTTTTTTAGTTATGGCGACTGTATGTTGATTTTGTAAATTTAGCTGACAAAACCATCAAATGAAATAAAAAATATTCTTTATTGTTATGAATCGCCTTCAAGTTCTCCTTTGGAGGATTTGGTATATTTTGGCAAGTCATCATCAATTTCATAATAATCAGCTTTATCCGCAATAAAAATGTGTCCTATCGTTTTTATTCCCTGTACTGAATCAAGCATTCCCGCAGCTACGCTAAGTTTATTTTCTCCTATACGTTCCCAAAAAAGACTGGCTCCACACTCCTGACAAAAGCCCCTTCTTGCTTCGTTTGAGGAGCGAAACCATTTCAGTCCGGAATCACTCACGAACTGAATATTATTTTTCTCAACCGCACTGTATGCCGCGTAATGTCCATGAGTATGAAGACACTGTCCACAATGACAGTTGATAATCGGTCGTAATTTTCCATTTATTTTAAATCGTACCGCACCACACAAACATCCACCCTGAGTGGTCATATCTTCCTTTTTATCCGGATTTAATTCTTCTGTCATATTTTCTACAACACGATTATCACGTCGATCTGCTTTTGTGTATATTTTTCCGGAAGGCTTTACTTTTTCCGCATATCTGCTTTTCATCTTGGCGCTGTAATCCGCCCCCAGAGCGGGAGTATGTTTTTTTGATTTTGACATTTCATTTCCTTTGATAATAGTTTTACAGCATGAAGCGAAGCTGCAACGCTCAAACGTTTAAGACTGTCCCTTTAAAATTTGTACTGTAAACCCTTCCAGCCATGCACTTCCTTCATGTGGCGGGATGTATTCATCATGTTGCTTGTCAGAATCAATCAAGACCATCCAGTCAATATTTTTCGGCAGTTTAAATTCCACAGGATGCTCAAAACAGTTAATTAAGATGCGCATTACGTGTTCCGGCCAGTCTGAATGTGTAACCTCGTAATGTAAGGTACGGACATACGAAGCAAACTCTTCCGGACCGCCGGATGCGTTAAACCACAGGTAATTGCTTTTGTCTGAAAATAAGAATGATGAATACTGTTTCCGAAAAGCAATCATATTCCGGGTAAAAATCAAGAGCTCGAAGTTTTTCTCGGCCAGATTCCAGTCGATCCATGTTAGCGCAGAGTCGTGGCAATAAGCATTGTTATTGCCTTCCTGTGTTCGTCCGAATTCATCTCCGGCGAGCAACATGGGAATTCCATTCGACAACTGCAGCAGGCAGTGAAACAAGCGTAACTTGCGGAAACGCAGTTTGTTTATTTCCGGATCTTTTGTTACACCTTCGATTCCGCAATTGTTGGAGTATTCTGAGTTATGACCATCACGGTTTTTTTCATCGTTTGCCTCGTTATGTTTTTCGTTGAATGAAACAAGGTCCATCAACGTCATACCATCGTGTGAAGTGACATAGTTGAGGCTGCCTTTCCGTCCGGATTCTATGGAGCCAAAAACTTTCGGACTTCCAAGAATTGATTCTTTAAGCGCCTCCATCACGTTTTCGTCTCCCCTCAACGCACGTCGTACAGTATCACGGTAATGATCGTTCCATTCTGTCCAATCCGCAAAACGTGCCGCTTTTCCAAGTTCGTAACCACCGGAAGCATCCCATGGTTCAGAAATCAGTTTTATATTTTTGAGCGCGGATTCATTTCTTAATTCCAAAAGAAAATGAGGAAAATCCATGATGTTTCCGGACGAATCACGATTAAGGATTGTTGCCAGATCAAAACGAAATCCATCCACTCCCATTTCCTGTGACCAGTAAATGAGACAGTCACGAATCATGCGTCTGGTTGTAGGATGAGCACAGTTTAAAGTATTTCCGCATCCGGAAAAATTTGTGAAAGTTCCATCTTCTTCCCGTAAATACCAGTGATCCGGGGCAAGTAATTTGAAATGATCTTCCGGACCATCCGCGCCAAATTCCGCAGTATGATTAAAAACCACATCCAGCCAAATTTCCAAATCGGCTTCATGGAATTTATCAACCATAGTTTTAAATTCACTAAGCGGATTTTCTGTATCTTCCGCATAATTTTGTTTTGGCGCAAAAAACTGAAGCGTTGAATAACCCCAATAATTCACTAAAGAAGTTTGCTCTTTCCCAACAGTAATTGTTCTCTCGTTTTCATCAAAATCAAATACCGGTAACAACTCTATCGCAGTTATACCAAGCGATTTCAAGTGCGGAATGCAATTTGTCAAACCCAGAAATGTTCCGGAACAAGCAGAGTTACTGAGGGAACTGGATGGGCTGCGGCTCATGCCGCGGAGATGACATTCGTAAACGATACTCTGTTCGATTCGATGTTGTGGATGCGGAGGGCGTGGTGAAATTTCCGCAGCAGGCGTTTCCGGACGCAAAACCGGCAAACGGCGTATCCCATGAAAAAAATAATCCTGCGGACGCGAAAAAACTTTAAGCGATAAATCTTCCGCATCCATTGCAAAACCGAGGGTCTTACCCCATTGCTCCCCTCCACGGCTTTCTCTTGCATAAGGATCGATTACAAAATGTTTAGTTCCGTCACTTTTTTCCAGCTGAATCAGATAAGTTAGCGGAGCTTCCATTTCTCCGGAAAGTTCTGCTCCCCAGCCCCAAACCTCACCAAACTGAAACTGTTTGTCCAACTCCACAATGCTCAGCAGAGTTTGATGTCCTCCAATTTGTGGCAGAAAATCAGCATAAAACAAATAGCGGATGCAAACGACGTCCGAGGCAACCAAGCCAAACTGGAGCGTTTTCCCCCGCCAGCGTCCACCCATGGAAGGATTTGAAATAGGGTTAATTGCTTGAAACATCGGCAAGTCTGGAAAAGGAGAGGATGGAATTAATGACCAGCCGCGTTAAATAAATTCATCATGGCTTCTTTTGTTCCAGGCGCTGCTGCCAAAACCGGATTACCTTTGTGCAAACCGTCATCTGCTAAAAAATCATTGGTCCATCCGCCAGTTTCTCTGACCATTGCGATGCCTGCCAGACAGTCCCATGAATTGATCTGAAACTCATAATATCCGATATACCTTCCTGCAGCAACGTAAGCAGTCATCAATGCTCCGGAACCAATGTCGTGATAAACTCCGCCGTTTTCGAATAAATATGCAAACGCTTTTTGTGTTGCCTCAATCGAACTTTTTGGTGAATATCCGAGAGCAACTATTCCATCAGCAAGTGAAGTTGCCTTACTTGGTTTCATCGGACGACCGTTCAAGCTTGCCCCAAACCCTCGCTGAACCGCAAATAATTCATCTGTGCAGGGAGCATAAATCAGCCCAATTTCTATTTCGTTTTTAACAACAAAGGCTATTGAAACACACCATGATGACATTCCACGCAGAAAACAACTTGTTCCATCAATCGGATCGACAACCCAAAGTCCCTCCGAATTTTGTTCCTGCAAACCGCTTTCTTCACCAAAAAACCCATCTTCCGGAAACAACGTTTTCAGACGTCTTTGAATCATCTTTTCAACTTCTCGGTCAGCTTCGCTCACCCAATCCTGTGGGCCTTTTCTTTCGGCTTGGAGGCTGTCAAGATTTCTGAACCAGTTTAGAGCATAAAGACCCGCTTCACGCACCAGGACTTGTGCGGCTTGAAAACGATACTGAATGGACTGATCTGTCATATTTTTGTGATGATTGCTGTTAAAAGATACATTTGAAGAGTGCCGTGTTTCAAGAAATCTTTCAAGCTGAAGGCAAAAATGATTGCTCAAGGAGGCAATTATTAGTTTCTAACTAACTCAGCAAGAATTTTCATGCGGATTGATCAATAAATCTGCTTTTTATTTTTTAGCATTTCCACAAATATAAAACTGAAAGCATACAAATCACTCGATTTTGATCAATAAATATGTTCTGATTTAGAGTGCTTGATTGTTGAAATTATTTTAAATTATGGAGATTAGCTCGTTTTAAATCAAATGATTAGCCGCCATTATTTATTTTTTGAGAACAGTTAAAAAATCGGTTGCAAAGCAAATAAAAGCAAATGTTCCAAAGTTTACGCCACAAAATTTTGCTGGTTGTCACAGTTTGCTCATTGATAACTTTGATGGGATATTTTGCAGTGTATTTGCTAACATTGGAGCAACATCGTTCTTTGGAACGACACCGCGATCTTCCGGTTGTTACCATCAAATGGTTTTTGCTGAATAATGGTGTACATCGAGCGACGTGGGCACAACATGCCTGGCTCGATAGCGGCGATGCAAAATTTCTTAAAGAACGTGATCTGGTGTGGAAAGAAGAGATTTTCCCGGCCTTTGAGCAACTAGGACTGCTTTATAAAAAGTCTCGTGTGTGGGAAGGTGAGCGTGCAGTTGAGAGACGTTCTTTTTATGATTTAAGGTTGATGATTTTGACTCTTGAAAATCTCCAGCAAAAAGCAGTCAAGACAGCACCAAAAAGGACTGCTGAAGAAGCACTGCTTGAGTGGTCAGCAAGTGAATGGCCTTTGGTTTTAAAGATCAGCAGACAAGTAGAAATACTTGTTCGTTGGCAAACTGATTTTGCTCAACAGCAAGCTTCAGAAATAAGGGGTGGTTTGTCCAGACTTGGGATTCGAATTTGGATAATTGCTTCCGTAGTTTTGATGCTGGTTTTGGTTTTAGCCCTATTTTTCGCAAAACGAATTACTGCGCCACTGAAAAAATTGAGGGCAGAGTTTCATCAAGTAATTAATGAACAATTCACTGAGAATAGTAATAAATCTGTAAGTATCAAAGGTGTCGAAGATTTTGCTGAAAATGAAGATGAAGTCCAAAAGTTGACAGAGGTTTTCCAGAAAATGGAGTCTGTCATCCGCGAGCGTACAGAAATGCTGGAAACTTCAAATCGACAACTTGATCAAGCCAACCGCGCCAAAGGCATGTATCTGACCAACATGTCGCATGAATTGCGAACTCCACTGAATGCCATAATCGGTTTTACGGAAGTTTTGCTTGAATCAAAAGGAGAAGAACCGCTTTCTGAGTATCAAATTGATCGACTCGATAGAATATTGAAAAGCGGACGACATTTGCTGGAATTGATCAATTCTTTGCTCGATCTTTCCAAAATAGAAGCAGGACAAATGGAAATTCAGCAAACAAATTTTCAATTGGAAAATTTGCTACGGGATGTAATGGAATGGCTGGAACCTTTGCTGCAGGAAAAAACATTACAGCATGAGTTGGTTTTTCCGGAAAATCAGCAATTTACTCTGTTTTCTGATTCCGGAAAGTTAAGGCAGGTTTTAATCAATTTGCTGGGTAATGCAATTAAATTTACTGAACCAGGAGGCCGCATCGAAATCCGTAGTACTCAAGATGAAAGCGGAATTTACGTCGCTATCCAAGACAGCGGTTGCGGGATTGCAGAAGAACAACAGCAGCATATATTTAAAGTTTTCCATCAAGTTAAATCATCCGGAATTCCACCCCAAAAGGGTACCGGACTTGGACTTGCTCTTGTGCAAAGTTTGATGGAACTGCTGGGAGGTTCTGTTTCGCTTAAAAGCACTGTTGGAAAGGGAAGTACGTTCACACTTCATTTGCCAAAATCTTGATTCAAATAACTGAAAAATCTTAAGAAATATATTCTAAATTTCGCAGACGTAAATGAAAATATATTTATGAAAAAAATATTAAACCATTGATATAAAAGCTTGATTAACTCATTTCAATCCTACAATCCGGAAACCAGAGCCGGAATCGAATATGCTTTGTTGGCTTATATTTCATGGGGTTTTCTGCCAATTTACTGGAAATTTCTCAACACTGTTCCAGCATTGGAAGTTTTGACCCATCGTATGGTGTGGTCAATGTTTTTTCTCCTGGGACTTTTAGCAGTTCAGAAACGTTTAGGAGAATTCCGGGAATTATTTCGTTCTCCAAAACATATCTTGATGTTGCTCGGGACAGCGATCCTCTTGGGAGGTAATTGGTTTGTTTTCATTTATGCTGTGAACACAAACCAGGTTATCGAAACAAGTTTGGGTTATTTCATAAATCCGTTGCTGGTAATACTGCTGAGTGCGGTCTTTTTGAAAGAACGTCTAAACACCTGGCAATGTATTGCGGTGGGGTTAGCGTTTTTGGGTGTATTAAATTTTCTCTGGAATTTTGGTTCACTGCCCTGGATTGCCCTTTCCTTAGCTTTAACATTTTCATTTTACGGATTATTTCGTAAAGTGATTCCTGTTAAGCCTTTGGTGGGCCTCTTGATGGAAACCGCCTTACTGGCGCCTTTGGCTGCGGTTTTAATTGTGGTTTGGGAGGTTGACGGTTCCGGTTCCATTGGAACTGAGTGGAGCACGGATATTTTATTAATTGGTTCAGGAATGGTAACTTCGTTGCCGTTACTTTGGTTCACTAATGCAGGGAAACGTCTTCGATACTCAACGATGGGATTTTTTCATTACATTACTCCATCTATCCAACTGGGAATTGGGGTCTATCTTTACAACGAGTCTTTTACTTCAACTCATGCAGTCACCTTTGGTCTGATTTGGACGGGATTGGTTATTTTCTCAATCAATTCGTTACAGGCAAAGAGTGTCTCATAAATTATAATTTACTATGAAAAATTTTTATTATGAATTAGCGGGTGTAATCGGCTTCATCATTTCAGGATTAATTTCTGTTGCTGCGGGAATGCAGAACGGTGATTATCTTACCACTATAGGTAGTATCATCTGGACCATTGCCTGTGTAATTTGGATGATACCGATACTGTCCCGCCGAAATTCTCAACGTTAGAGAATCCTGACACAGGCTGTTTTTTTACTCTTAATGTTTTCCAGATATGATTCCATGGAATCATCCATTGCCTCCAGCCAGGGTGTATGATGGACAGGTTGCATGTTTCCGGTCATCAGCGAGCGATAGGCGTTATTCCGGAAACCCATTATGTCATCATGCTTGTGATGCTCCCAATCCATGAAGGTCTTGTTCACACCCTCAACATCAAAACTCGGATAGTCTGTTGCTGAGATTAGCTCTTTCACATAATCTCCCTGGAACCAGATCATTTGTTCATCGTTTTCCAGTTTTTCTTCCCGCTTTCTCCATTCCTGACTGTGTCCGGTCATCTCTTCTTTTGAAGGCAATTTGATACGTCCCAGCATGTAATCTCTGGTGTACCAGGCCTGTGCGTCAAACATGTTAAAGGTATAGAACTGATCCTGCATTCCTAGGTACATCAGTTTTGGATTGTCTTCCCAAAAAACACCTTTATACAAGTTCAAAGGCCACAAACGGTTATCAGTTTTCAAACGCAGACTATCCGGAAGAAATGGAAAGTAATGGAGATAACCCGTACACATTATGATCGCGTCAATCTGCTTGCTTGAGCCATCCTTAAACGTACAGGTGTTTTTGTCCACCTTGATCAGCAACGGAACCTCCTCCCAGTTTTCGGGCCAGTGAAACCCCATCGGTGCGGTTCTATGACTGCAGGTGATGGACTTTGCGCCATATTTGTAACATTGGGAGCCGATGTCTTCAGCGGAATAACTGGTTCCGATTAACAGTATGTTTTTACCCTTAAACTCCAGTGCATCCCGAAAGTCATGTGCGTGCAAAACACGACCGTTGAAGGTTTCTATTCCCTCAAAACTTGGTACATTCGGCGTGGTAAAATGTCCTGAGGCCACCACCACATAATCAAATTCTTCAGAGTAAACAGTATCTTGCACTAGATTATGTACCGTTATGGTAAAGCGTTTTGTCTTTACTGAATAATAAACCTCACGGACTGAAGTACGAAAGCGGATTTGCTTCCGCACACCGGCTTTTTCTACACGGCCTTTGATGTAATCGAAAAGAACCGCGCGTGGAGGATAAGAAGCAATGGTGCGTCCAAAATGTTCTTCAAAAGTGTAATCTGCAAATTCCAAACATTCTTTCGGACCATTTGACCACAAATAACGATACATACTGGAATGCACCGGCTCTGCGTATTCATCAAGTCCGGTACGCCAGCTATAGTTCCAAAGTCCGCCCCAGTCTTCCTGTCTCTCAAAACAAACAACTTCCGGGACATCGGCGCCTTTTTCAGCTGCAGATTGAAAAGACCTTAATTGGGCTAATCCGCATGGTCCCGCGCCAATTACCGCGACCCGTTTCTTCATCTGATCCCCCTTATTTTAATGTGATTTTTTCCAAAAATATTTCATGTTTATTTCTTGAAGTCCATTCATCAACATTTCATTTACCGAGTCTTTCTTGATTCAACACTATTAACAAGTTTTAAAATGCATTCAATAAGTTCATGCTTCACCTTGTCATTTGGAGTTAATTTTTTTTGTTTTTGTAATCTTGTAATCATTATGGGCTACAACCTTAATGACTAACTGGTTGACTCTCAGAAATTTGAGTCAAGTTCAATAAAGACAGTGTAAAATTGAGGGCTTGTTCTACCGCTACGATAGAAGGAAAGGGGAGACCTAATGCTGTCAATAATTTGCAGCGTTGCTGTAGTTTCTTCTCTTTGATAATGACTAATTGACTGGACTCCAATACATGACTTCAGTATTAGAAAGGAGGGTCGGTTTAGCTTATTCCTAACAGGTTCTTTCTTTTTTCAGCCCACGTACGGATTAAATTGTCAACTGCTAAACCAATAAACGCAACACAGAGACCAAGTATTAATCCTTTACCGGCCCCTTTTAAATCTGACAAAGCTTTTAATATATACTGTCCTAAATCTTCTGTTCCGATCATAGCTCCAATAATTACCATAAATAATGCAAAAACAACTGTTTGATTAATTCCAAGCATAATATGAGGAAATGCTAAAGGATATTCAATCTTAAACAATCTTTGTAAACGTGTTACACCAGACATCGAACCTGCGTCTTGTAAAGCTGGTGGAACGCTACGAAGTCCTTCAACAGTATAACGTGTTGCAGGAATAGTTGCATAAATAATTACAGCAATTAAAACGGATGTATCAGTTACTCCAAAAAGCATCATAACGGGAATTAAATAAACAAAAGATGGAAATGTTTGTAAGATATCACAAATTGCTAAAATAAATTTAGCGCTATGTTTATGTTGCGCACACAAAGAGCCTACTATTGTTCCAATTATAGCCGATACAATTACACCAAAAGTCGCCATATATGCTGTAACTAATGCTCTATCCCACCATGGGCTTAATGCAATAAACAATGTAAATCCTCCCACAACAAGAGCTGATCGAATTCCACCGATTATATAACCTGTTCCCATAACCAAAACAAAAGTGGCAACAATCGGCATCCTAAGATAGACTGCTCTCATTGGTTGTAATACATCTACAATCAACCATGTATTAAAAATTTTTAATTGGTAAAAGAAAGTATCCCATACCCAATCAACACCTGCATTCCAGAAAGCTTCAGTTGATATTCCTTTGTTATGTGGAACCTCATACAAGTAATTAAAACCTGCTTTGAAAATGACAGATCCAACAGAGGCAAGAATTAATCCAACTATTACTGCCCCAACAAAAAATAATCCATATTTATGACGCTGTAAAAAAGTTAAGTTGGCAAAATAATCCGTTTGTTTATTTGCCCAGGCTAAAGACATTTTATCTAATAGTACTGCGATTAAACTAATACAAACACCCGCTTCTAATGCTAAACCAATTCTAAGTTGATTTAATGCCAGCAGTAAATTCCAACCTAAACCCCTTGCACCTATAAATGATGCAATTACTGCCATGGCTAAGCATTGCATGATGACTTGGTTCACACCGATTAAAATATCTCGTCTGGCAGTTGGAATTAATACTTTAAATAAAAGTTGAAAATCGTTACAGCCACTCATTTTACCAGCTTCAATAACTTCTGGAGAAACTTTTCTAAGACCCAACAATGTTAAACGTACCATCGGTGGAGTTGCAAAAATTATTGTTGCAATTGCTCCAGCATGATCTCCAATTCCAAACAGCACCATTATCGGAACCAGATAAGCATAGTGCGGCATGGTCTGCATCACATTAAGTATAGGATTTAGTATTGCTTCGACCCTTTTACTTCTATATGTCCAAATACCAAAAACCAAACCAAGTGAAAATGAAATTGGTGCAGCAACCATTACAAATGAAAGTGTTTGCATTGAAGGTTCCCACTGACCAAATACAGAAATATAAATCATGGTAATGGCTGCAAAAATTGCAAGACCTCTTCCATTAAGTTTGTAACCCAATATAACTGCTGCAGCTGCAACAATGGTCCATGGAAGTCCAGGTAACTCTGCCCATGGGTTTGCATCAATCCAATCCCAACTTGTAAATGCAACAACGGTCTCAACTCCTCCAATTAAAATTTCACGAAAAGCCTGAATTAAAAAAAGTATGGAAGCTGAAATCATTCTGGTAATTTGCAGAACAAGTGGTCGCGTTTTATACTCTCCAATATTCGCGTCAAAAAACTCAATTGGCATCCAGTCATTTAATAAAAAAAACATTGAATCATTAACCCAAATTGGAAGCCAAGCAAGCAATGGAGGTAATCTCCATAAAGCACTAAATTCAATATATCTAACTTCTATACCAACAAAACTATATGCAACTTGATTTGGATCTTTTATGTGTTCTGCCTGAGCCCTTATGAATTTATAGCCTTCAGGTACATCTATCGCAAAACACAATGCAAAAAAAACAATTAACAAAAACAACCACTGAATTGAATTTGGGTATTTTTTTAAAATTTCCATAATTCCATGCTAAAATACTACTTTTCGGCCTGACCTCCGAATAGTACATTAATCACATGTGAAGAGTGTAATGTACCAACTACGTTGTCGTTTTCATCCAGAACAGCAACCGGTTTCCGTTCGGTGAGCACTGCTTCCGCAACCGTCTCAATAATCGCGTCTTTATGGACCTTAAAGTCACTAACTTCTTCAGAAGCATCTACAGGATCCATCACAGATTCAATCCTCAGCACCTTTTCTCTTGGAACTTCTTGTGTAAATTTACGCACGTACTCAGTGGAGGGATTAAGGACGATATTAGTAGGAGTATCCAATTGTTCTATAATTCCGTCTTTCATGATCGCAATACGATCAGCCAGACGGAGTGCCTCATCAAAATCATGTGTAATGAACATAATTGTTTTTTTTAAAACACCTTGTAATCTTAAAAATTCATCCTGCATTTCTTTTCTGATTAAAGGGTCAAGAGCAGAAAATGGTTCATCTAAAAACCAAATATCAGGCTCAACTGCTAGAGATCTAGCAATTCCAACTCTTTGCTGTTGTCCACCAGATAATTCTCTAGGAAAATAATTCTCGCGTCCTCCAAGGCTGACAAGTTCGACCATTTCCATGGCTCTTTTAATACTGTCCTGCGTGCTGTTTCCTTTAATCTGCAAAGGAAAAGCGATATTTTCTAAAACTGTTTTGTGAGGAAGAAGAGCAAAGCTTTGAAAAACCATTCCCATTTTATTTCGCCTTAGCTCAATTAATTCTTTATTTTTTAAAGCTAATAAATCTTGACCTTCTATAAAAATTTTACCAGCTGTAGCATCTGTTAATCTTGATATACATCGAAGCAAAGTTGATTTTCCAGAACCGGATAAGCCCATTACAACCAGCATTTCTCCTTTTGCAACTTCAAAAGAAGCATTGTTAACTCCTACAATACATCCAGCATCTTGAAAAGTTTTGGCATCAACAATTCCATTTGCTTCTTGAAGCATTTTTTTTGCGTTTGCTCCAAAAATTTTATAAACAGACTCGCATTTAATTACTGGTGTAGAAGACATAATATTTATTCAATTCAATAGATTACACTAAAACAAAAATTCTCCCCTTAGTATAAACCAGGGGATATATTTATTTTCTAAACGTTCTAAAAATTTTTTATAAAATATACTCTTGTGTCTATACTGGTTTTTAAAAAACCTTTGGCTTCACCTGAAACTGTAATTGTATCACTCACGCCTTCTAAAGCCCTTATCGTATATCCTGCAAAACATTTATTTGAAGAACTATCCCATTTAACAGAATACTTATCAATTTTATTGCCATTATCCGTATACAACTGCTGTGCTCTGATGTTTGTGATGTTTGCCCCCATTATTGAACGTTGGGTTACAATTTTAGTATTTTTACACACTGCTTCATATTCGCTCAGTGATAATTGATAACCATCACTACTTTCATAAAAATTTAATTTACCTTTAGGAAGTGAAGAAACGACTGTTTTATCAATCTCTACAGTCTTATCACTCTCTACAATCTTATCACTCTCTGCAGTCTTATCACGCCCTCCAAAAAAAATGTTCAAAATGATAAATGTAAAAATTATTGTTGCTGTTAAAGCAACAAGGCCTACTATTTTTTTAAAGCCTTCCGGAGTTTCTTTGTATTTTTTTAAATTATTTTCTAATAACATTGTTCTATCTAATTCGGCTCAACTAATTCGCCGTCTTTCCAGATGCCTTTCTTAACTGTTCCGTCTGCATCAGTCTTAGTCCCTTGTCCATGCCTATTACCATCATGAAACTCTCCTACGTATCTGTCTCCGTTTTCCCAAGTAAAAGTTCCTTGTCCAAGCATTTTACCATCACGCCACTCACCCACGTATGTGGCTCCATCTGGAAAAGTCAAAGTTCCTTGTCCATGCCATTTACTATTTTGAAACTCTCCCATGTATATGTATCCGTTTGGCCAAGTCACAGTCCCTTGTCCATGCAATTTACCATTACTCCACTCACCCACGTATGTGGTTTTGTCTGTATAAGTCCAAGTCCCGTATCCGTTGTTACAGTCGCCTTCAGTACATCCAGTTGTACGCGCAAACCCTGTATTGCAAAGGATCAAACCTAAAAATATATATAGAAACAGTTTTCTCATGTCCATAATCCTAGCACACAAAATGCGTACGTCCTATATATAAGTCCTGCCATTGAAATTTCCCACTTTTATATAAAAATTACTGGTGTAGAAGACATAAACTTTTGTAATAAATTACACTAGATTTATTAAAAAAAAATCCCCCCTGACTTAAAGCCAGAGGGGATTTATATAATTGTATAAATTTACTTAAAAATTGTTATTTGGTCCACGCTTCCCAAATATTCTTGTTGTCAGCTAGCCATTTTTTCGCAGCGTCTTGATGAGTCATTTTCTCAGTGTCAACTAAATCTGCCATTGCACCAATATGACCTGTTGTAAATGACATCTTTTTGAAAATAGCTGCTGCTTGAGGATGAGTTTTAGGAAAGTTTTCATTCACTGCTTTTTTCAGATATCCATCTGGTGAACCACATTTTCCATCACCACCATCTACTGGTCTGCAACCATCATAGTATGGAGGGAAATCAATAAATGTGAATCCCGCACCATCTGTAAAGTTTGGTGTCCAGTTGAAGATGATTGTTCCTCTTCCTTCTTTTTTAGCTGCTTTAAGCTCAGCCCATAGTGCATCGGCACTACCAGCAAACTTAACTGTCCATAGGTCACCTAGTCCAAGCGCTTCTAAACGCTGAGGCATTAAATCTTGGTGCCAACTTTGTGGACCTTCTAACCAACGACCTTTCCCACCTGAATCCGGTGTTGCAAAGTTCTTTGCACAGGCCGGAGATTTTAAAGCTTCCCAATTTGGTAAACCTGGACATAAACCTTTATCCATTATCCAGTTTGGAAATCCCATATCTTCCAAAGTTCTAGCTTCATGGTCTCCCCAATCAAGCAAACCACCCTTATCACGTGCTGTATCAAATGATTTACCAAATGCAGATTGCCATACTTCATGCGATATATCCACATCCCCAATACGAATTGACTCATAAACCGCATTAGAGTCAGATGGGGAATACGCTACTCTGTCCCCGATACTTTCAAAAATTCCACCAATCACATAGGCCATAACAACTTGGCTTGACCAATTGTGTACTGGAATAATTATGGGCTTTTTACTGTCAGCATTTATTGAACTCGCACTGAATGCGAGTATGGTGCCTGCTAACATGACACCAATGGTTTTCTTGATAGAAAACATACTCCTCCTTATTTATGGAAGTGAACAGAAAGGCTCAGAATTCAAAGATTAAACACAACTGACACTGACTCATCTTCCCCTCCTTTAAGAAACCCACAAGAGACCACCTCCAGTAGATTATGCAGTAGAATTTTACAGAGCTGAAAACAAATGTCAAGGGTTTTAAATTTTTTTCTTGACATTATTGTTTTTTTTCTGTAGCTTTTCTAAAGCTCCACAATTCAGTGAGGGCATTTTAAGAAACGCACCGGCAGTTTGTTTGTATGGGATTATCCCTGTAATGAAACCTGTCAGTGCTAATAACCTGAAGTAAATAGGAGGTAATATGGGTTATGATATGGCTGTTGAAGTCTCAGCTCTCAACGAAATATTCGTGGAGTTCTATTACTGGATCACTGTGCCTTTGATGTTCCTGATACACATCGGCTTCTGTTTGTACGAAGTCAGTGTGTCCAGGGTCAAAAACCATATGCACACTTTGATGAAGAATGCGATGCTGATTCCAGTGGTTACAGTCACGATGTTCTTATTTGGATTCTGGATTTACTTTGGACTGCCAAAGTGGCCTTTTGGAGAAGTTGTTGGAGGCACAACAGCTTTACCATGGGATCTAACAATGGGTTCGAATTTCAAGGATCACATTATGGGTGTGTTCTGGGCAGCGTTTCTGTTATTCTCCTGGACAGCGGCATCCATTGTTTCGGGTGCGGTCATCGAGCGCATTCGTACAGGTGCCTTTCTTATTTTTGCAGTCCTGGTTGGTTCTATAACCTGGATGCTTGCCGCCGCCTGGGGCTGGAGCGCATCCGGATGGATGGTTACAGATTGGGGATATCACGATGCCTATGCTTCCGGCGTAATTCACGGCATCTGTGGTGGTGCCGCCCTCGGTATCCTGACAGTGTTGGGACCGCGCATCGGAAAATTTGCTCCGGATGGTACGCCCCGTGACATTCCTCCGCACAACCCCTGGTTTGCGGTCATCGGGTTGTTTATCATCTATACGGGGTTCTGGGGCTTCTATGCAGCCTGTAACGTTCCCATCATAGAGTTCAATGGTCTTTGGACTGCCACCACGATTTATGGCACACCAACGACATTAAGTACCATCACGTTCAACTTCCTCATGTCCCTTTCAGGCGGTTTATTGGCAGGTTATATGCTCTCCAAAGGAGATTCATTCTGGACATTCTCCGGTGGACTGGGTGGTATCATTGCGGCTTCTGCCGGAAATGACCTCTATCACCCGCTGCAAGCCTTCCTGATTGGTATTGCTGGAGTATGGGTCGCTTACAAACTCCACTACTGGGTGGAGCGCAAGTTCAAGATTGACGATGCAGTTGGTGCTATTGCAGTACACGGCTACGCCGGTTCTTTCGGAGTGATCATTGCAGGATTCATGCTCTGGGGCTATCCGGCTGTGGCTGACGGTTCCGTTACGATTACCCCGTGGGGACAAATTGGCGGCGCAATCATTATGTTTGTAGTGCTGGGATTCATTCCGACTTATATCGTTGCCAGAATTTTGAAGGCCATGGACGTGCTTCGAATTCCACATGAGGTTGAGTTGGCAGGACTGGATTATTTTGAAGAACAAACTATGGCTTCGGACGGCCAGGTAATCGTTGACGCGGAATTGGCTGAAGCTAACAAATAATTACTCTTAAAATCTTTTAATGGAGAATGTTATGAGTACTGGAGTAGAAAGCTGGAGTGCCGAAAGTATTGCCAAAATGGATGCTTTGTATCCATTTGTCGGTGCAGAAGTCATTATGACCGTCATTGTGGTGGTTGTGTGGCTTGGTTGGCACATCTGGCAGATCAAGCATGAAAATAAAACCTATGATGATCAAGTAGCAAAACTGCAAGGGAATTTGCCCAAAGCGGTTTCCGGAGATTAGCTCATCACCTTCACCGGTGAGTGATTTAATCTCTACCTTAAAAAAACGTTGCCGCACCATGCGTGCGGTGACGTTCCTGCCTTCTCGATTTTTTCAAATAAACCCGGTTGTGTAGCCAGGAAAAATTCAGTCGTGATTTTTCCCAGGAATCCAATCCGTTCCGGCAAGCGGAACTTGCGCCATTGCGGCGGATTCCACTGTCAAGGCGACCAAGTCTTCCGGTTCAAGGTTATGGACGTGGCTTTTGCCGCAAGCACGAGCGATGGTCTGTGCTTCAAGAGTCATCACTTTGAGGTAGTTCGCCAATTTCCTCCCTGCCAAAACAGGATCAAGCCGTTTTGATAGCTCAGGGTCTTGTGTTGAAATTCCGGCAGGATCCTGTCCTTCGTGCCAATCGTCATAAGCTCCGGCAGTCGTGCCGAGTTTCCGATATTCTTCTTCCAATTCCGGATCGTTGTCTCCCAATGCAACGAGGGCCGCAGTTCCAATAGAAACCGCATCCGCTCCCAATGCCAAAGCCTTTGCGACATCGGCTCCATTTCGGATACCTCCTGAAACAATCAACTGCACTTTACGGTGCATTCCCAATTCCTGCAATGCTCTGACCGCCGGACGAATGCAAGCGAGCGTCGGTTGTCCGACATGTTCGATAAAAACTTCCTGCGTGGCCGCCGTGCCGCCCTGCATTCCGTCAATCACAATCACATCGGCTCCGGCTTTGACAGAAAGTGCGGTGTCGTAATATGGTCGCGCTCCGCCGATTTTGATAAA
>ENA-ORDI01000057-ORDI01000057.1-marine-metagenome-genome-assembly--contig:-NODE-57-length-72005-cov-6.908686_pt1 | contig 72005 bp, 72 predicted proteins | sample MGYA00248628_ERZ508525 | MGnify/ENA primary metagenome ERZ508525 (study PRJEB26195, sample SAMN05422138) | marine metagenome | isolation source: East of Porto Seguro, South Atlantic Ocean | place: Atlantic... | reverse complement strand
CTTCAAGAGATTCGATCAACCCAGTTTCTTCACCACAAATGTAGGCTCCTGCTCCGCGATGTATAACAACATCCAGATTGTAATTTGAACCGAGTATATTATCACCCAGAAGGTTATTCTCATACGCTTCAGCTACTACCTTTTCCAGTAACTTATATTCTTTGTAAAATTCTCCACGAATGTAAATGAAGGATGTATGACAGCCGATAGCATAGGCAGCAATAATCATTCCTTCCAGCATTTGATGAGGTGCTTTATTCATGAGTAACCTATCCTTAAAGGTCCCTGGTTCACTCTCATCCGCATTGTTGATCAGGTATATCTGTTTATTAGTTTCTTTCGGGATAAATCCCCATTTCACACCGGTTGGAAAACCTGCTCCTCCCCTGCCGCGAAGATTTGAATCCTTTACTTCTTGGGTAACATCCTCAGGATTCATTTTTAACACTTTCTCAAGAGCAGTGTATCCACCAACACTTTTGTAAAATGGAAACGTATGACAGTCTTTCTGATGGATATATTCGGTCAAAACAGGTTTAAAGACACTCATGGAAGAGACTCCAACAAATCATCAAATTTTTCTTCAGATAACCCCTCATGATATTCATTATTTATTTGGACAACAGGCGCCGTTCCACAAGAACCAAGGCATTCTACTTTCATAAGAGTAAGACGGTCATCCTTCGTTGTTTCACCCGGTTGGATTCCATATTTATCCGCCACCTGATCTACCAAAGCATCGGCCCCATTCAGGCTGCATGAAAGGGTCTGGCAAACTTGAATTATATGCCGACCATGAGGTTTTGTATAGAACATAGTATAAAATGAAACACAATCCATGACAACGGCCGGATGGCAATCCACCAAATCGGCTACCGAATTAATCACAGCACCAGAAATGTATCCCTTCTCTGATTGGGCCAGGTGCAGCAAAGGCAAGGTAGCCGACTTTTTATCGGAGTAAGTTGAAAAAATTTTTTCTACTTTTTCCTTATCTGAAAAGGTGAATTTTTCATTTGGAGTGCCGTTGGTGTTCATCGGTCCAATTCTCCTGCGATAATGTTTATACTACCAAGGATGGCCGGTGCATCGGATAGCATATGTCCTTCAATAAGTTTTGAAAAAATCGAATAGTTAATCAGTGATGGCGGACGTGTACGGACTCGGTATGGGGTTCTCTTTCCATCACTTACAATATAAAATCCGAGTTCTCCGTTTGGTGATTCTGTTGGCATGTAAGCTTCTCCTACCGGGGGTACCATACCCCGGTTCGGCATGGTAACTTCAAAATGATATATCAGGCCCTCGATAGAGTTGTATACTTCATCTTTGGGTGGTAGACTATATCCTAAACCCGGATCTACAATCACATCACCTGAAGGCATTTTTTCCAGAGACTGCCGGCATATTCTTATACTCTGGCGAATTTCCTCCATCCGTACCAGATAACGATCAAATACATCACCATTTAAAGCAATGACTACATCAAAATCAAACTCTTCATAACTGGAATATGGTTCATTTACACGGATATCCCAATCTAGACCTGCAGCCCTTGCCATGGGTCCAGAAATGCCGTAGGAGATGGCATCCTCTTTGGAGATGATGCCAATGTTTTTGGTCCGATCATGCCATATTCGATTCTTATTCAATAAAGTTTCTATATCATTGGCAACTTCATTTACTTCATCGAGAACTTTTAGGACAGCCTTGTCAAATCCCTCCGGAATATCCCTCATCAGACCTCCCACAAGAGTATAACTGGTGGTAAGGCGAGTCCCAGTGGCTATTTCAAAAAGATCGTATATATCTTCCCTCACCCTGAAGCCATAGAGGAATGCAGTCAATGCACCCAAATCAACGGCCAGCATGCCCACACTTAAAAGATGGTCAGCAATCCGGCTCAATTCACACATTAGAACACGGATATATTCCGTCCGTTTGGAAACTTCCAACTCCATCAATTTTTCTGCTGCCAGAGCATAAGCCACATTATTACACAGAGGTGACAGATAATTCATTCTGTCTGTAATAGTGATATATTGGTTGAAATCTAGATCCTCTCCCAGCTTTTCGAACCCGGAATGGAGATAACCGATTTCTGGTGTAGCTTTCGTTACAGTTTCACCATCCAGTTCCATAATGATCCGTAGTGTTCCGTGGGTCGAAGGGTGTTGAGGCCCAAAATTGAGGATCATTCTATCAGTTTTAAGTGACTTTTCAGTTACTCTAGTCATTCTGGACGTTTCTTTTTTTGTATGCCCCGTTCAATCACAGGAAAATTGTCTCTTTCTTTGCGACCCAATCTAGGATAGTCCTTTCTCAAGGGGTGCCCCTCATAGTCATCGGGATTCATGATGCGGATCAAATTGGGATGTCCTTCGAATATTATACCAAATAAATCAAATACTTCCCGCTCCTGCCAGTCCGCTGTTTTCCATAAGGATTCAACGGAAGGTAAGGATGCCTTTTCTTCAGGGACGTAGGCTTTTACTGTTAGTCTCTCTGCCGTCTTATGGCATAATAAATGGTAAGCCACAGCAAAGCGCTCATATCCGCCGAGGGTCAGATTATCAATCGCGGTGAGATCTGCCAAAAAATTGTAACCATCCGCTTTTAATGCAGTCAATACCGTCAGTATATGCTGGCTTTTGACATGCAAGATCTGCTCACCTGCAAACTCTGTCATATCCAAAACAATGTCAGGAAATCTTTCTTTCATCTGGGAAAGCGTTTGTTCTAGCAACATCTATTTGGAAGATGAAAGTGCGTAGTCAGAGAGTTTCTCTTTGTCTATCAAATTCTGGATTTTCATTAGACTTTCAACTACCCCTTCGGGCCTTGGTGGGCATCCAGGTACATATACATCAACCGGAATAAACTGATCAATACCCTGTATCACACTATAAGTATCGAATACACCTCCACTGGATGCGCAGGCGCCCATTGAAATTACCCACTTCGGTTCTGGCATTTGTTCATAAATGCGAATCAGTACTGGCATCATTTTGATGGAAATCCTACCTGCGACAATGAGTAGATCTGACTGCCGCGGTGAAAAACGGATCGCTTCTGCGCCAAAGCGGGATATATCCGTGCGCGACGCCAAAACCGCCATAAACTCGATCCCACAGCAGGCGGTGCCAAACGGCATGGGCCAAAGTGAGTTTTTTCTACCCCAGTTAATAGCACTTTCAAGTTTTGTCGTTAATACATTTGATTTAATATCGTCGTAATTCATGGTAATAGATTAGTCCAAGTTAGATTATAATAAATAGCCCATCTTCAAGATTAAATCACATTCTTTTCTAGCCCTGATTTCTATTATTCCCAATCTAAAGCTCCATTCCGCCAAACATAGACAAAACCGAATACGAGGATAGCCAGGAAAACAACCATCTCAAAAAAGATGAAGGGGCCAAATGAAAGGAAATCTTTAAACACTACCGCCCACGGATAAAGAAAAATAATCTCAATATCGAAGATAATAAAGAGCAGAGCAATCAGGAAAAAACGGATTGAAAATCGAATTCTCGTTTCACCTACCTGGTCTACACCGGACTCATATGGCATCATTTTTACAGCATTCGGTACACGTGGACCTAGGAGATGGGTTAAAATGAGACTCACAAATGCAAAGCCCGCAGCAACAACCAATACGATTAGAATAGGTAAATAATTTTCAATCATAATAAAAAAGATATGCAGTTATCTTCAATTTACACCTGTCTCTGTAAGACAATAAAGACGGTAATTCGACTGGTTGATAAGTGAATGTGGCAGCTTGAACACTGTTAACAATATCTTTTGCAGGCACACCGGCAATTTGAATGCTGGGGGCTTTTTTATTGGAAATGAGTACCACTTTAAGTCTCTGCCATTAATTGATTATATAACTTGTGTATATAATACCAATGATTGTGATACCCAATTTGCTATCGGTGTCCAATAAACACCAAATACAACAGATGGAATCGCTAACGCCATAAAAATAAGCATTATCGCTAACGGTGGGACTACCACTGTTGCACTGGGTTCACCTTCAAAAAACATGACCTTAACGACCCGCATGTAAAAATATAATGAAATCACACTGTTGATAGCTCCGACAATAGCTAGCCAATATAACTGCGGCCCCGTTTTAATCACTGCTGCAAAGAGATAGAATTTGCCGATAAAACCAGCAGTTGGTGGAATACCAGTCAATGACAGCATAAATATAGTCATTACAATACCTACGATGGGCATCTTCCAGCCCAAGCCGCTATAATCTTCAAATGATTCTCCGCCGCCTTGGGATTTAACGTAAATCACGACAAAAAAGGCCCCCAGGTTCATGAATAAATACATAACCAAATAGATCATTACTGCATACACACCCTGTGAAGATAATGTCGGCAGGGCCATGAGCATATATCCTGCATGGGCGATGCTGGAATAAGCCAGCATCCGTTTTACGCTGCTTTGCTGGATGGCTACCAGATTACCAAGGGTCATCGATGCCACCGCTAATATTGCCAACAACTGCGGCCAGGGTAATTCAGTAAATGTTGTTAAGGATGGATCAATGAATGAACCACCATCGCCAAAAACCTGGTTGAAAAAACGAATGGCTACTGCAAACCCGACTGCTTTTGGCGCCACAGATAAATAGGCTGTAATGGATGTAGGAGCTCCTTCATACACATCCGGTGTCCAGAAATGGAAAGGAACAGCAGAAATTTTATAGCCAAAACCAGCCAAGATAAATATGGCCGCTAATGTAAATGCAAAATTGGCACTCCCTTCGAGGTTCCACATAGCTTCCTGAATGGCAAAGAATTTTGTAGAACCGGCCAATCCAAAAACAATACTCAATCCAAAAAGCATGATCCCGGAAGAGAATGCTCCATAAATAACATATTTCAATGCTGCTTCATTAGATCGCCGATCACCTCGCAAATAACCGGCAAGTATGAAAGATGTGATGGATACGATCTCAATAGATATGTATACCATAATCAAATCAATGGCCGATGCCATGAGGAACATACCGAAAACCATTACGGCTATAAGCGCATAGTATTCTCCAGTACGATAGCCATCCAGTTCATGCGTACGCTGGGAAATGAAAATAACCAAGATTGTTGAAAGAATAATCAGGGATTTGAAAAATGTCGCAAAGGGGTCAAAGGCAAGATTATCCATGAACAGTGTTGTAACTATTGCACTGTCCTGAAAACTAATCGCCGCCTGGGTGAGTATCAAACCACCTAAAACCCAAAATGCTGTTCGGCCAGATTCTTTGTTAGAATAAAACAGGTCTACTACGATAGTTAAAAGTACCGTAACCGTAAGAATCAATTCCGGCCAATACAGACTTAAACTTTGTAGATTGCTCATACGATTTTAATATAATCCAGCTATACCGCCCATATTAGCGACTGTATCAATGATAACATTCATCGTACTGCTGATCAGATCCAGAAAGGGTCGCGGATACACACCAAAAAACAAGGTTATCACTGCCAGCGGAATGACTGTAAAAAGTTCCATCCTGTTGATCTCAGGCAATTCCTTATACTTCTCGTTCAATTCACCCATGAAGATGCGCTGAAACGCCCAGAGGAAATAAGCCGCATTTAATAAAATCCCAAGTGTGGCGGCTATAACAATTGCTTTGAATACAGGGAAAGCGCCAATGAGACACATGGCTTCACTAACGAATCCTGAAAGTCCGGGCAAACCAAGACCGGCAAAAAAGGCAACAGCCACTATACCTGAATAGATGGGCATTTGAGTTGCCAGTCCACCGAAGCCTTCAATATCCCGATGATGGGCTCGATCGTAAATAACGCCCACAAGGATAAAGAGCATCGCTGAAATAGTGCCGTGATTAAACATCTGGAAAACAGCACCACCCAATCCCGCTTGTGCTGCCAGTAGATTATTACCATTCACTTCACCGGCGGCAATCACAGCGGCCATCCCGATGAGCAAGTAACCCATGTGATTAATACTGGAGTAGGCTACGAGCTTTTTCAGATCTGTCTGGGCCAGTGCACACATAGCACCCCAGATGACATTGATGAGTCCCAGCACTGCCAAAGCGCCGGCAAACCACCAGACGGCAACCGGCAGCATAGTGTAATTGATCCGCAAAATACCATAAACACCAAGTTTCAGAAGAATTCCAGCTAAAATAACTGAAATAGCTGTAGGCGCTTCTACGTGAACCAGGGGCAGCCAGGTATGAAATGGAAAGATAGGTACTTTGATGGCAAACCCTATAAACAGCATGACCCAAATAACCTTTACGGCGCTCATCCCCCACCACATAACACCATTAAGCGCTGTGGGCGCTGTCTGCATAAGCAGCAGCATATCAAATGTCCTGTCACACGCAAAATACAAAGCCAGGATCGCAATCAGCATGAGAACAGAACCAAACAATGTATACAAGAAAAATTTAATAGCTGCGTATTCCCTTTGGGGCCCCCCCCAGATGCCAATCAGGAAATACATGGGCAGCAGCATCACTTCCCAGAAGACGTAAAAGAGAAAGAAATCCAATGACAGAAAAACACCTATTACACCCGTATCCAAAAGCAGGAAGAGCGCAAAATATCCTTTGTGGGCACGGGAAATATTCCAGCTAACAAACGTACCCAGGAAAAATAATAACCCTGTCAATATGACCATGGGCAGGCTTAAGCCGTCCACACCTAATATATAGGTGATATTGAATGATGGAATCCATTCCGCTCGTTCCATAAACTGGAAACCGCCGTTGGCCAGATCAAATTTGCTCCACAATAGCAATGTCAACAAAAATTGGATACCGGTGGCAACAGCAGTAACAATTTTTATTAAGCGTATATTTTCCCTGGGGATCAGGGCAATCGCTACCATACCAATGACAGGAATCCAGATGATCCAACTTAGCATACTTGTATCCTTTCCTCTTCCTTTAAACTTTCAAATCTTTTAAAATGACTGCACCAGAACAATGACAACAACCCCAAGCAGCGCAAACAATAAATAGTTCTGCAAACGTCCTGTTTGGAGAAATTTTAACGCACCGCCAGTGTGGCGTACGCTGCGGCCGATACCATCTATAATTGTCTGGTCCAAACCATCGTAATCCATGCGGCCGGTAAAGAACGAGAAAACTTTCGTTACGCGGCCAAATCCGTTAATGAAATATTTGTCGTATAAATCCCAATCGATGTACGCCACAAGACTGGAAAGCTTTAAAAATGGTTGATAAAGAAACCGATTATAGTTCTCATCGAAAAAATATTTATTCAAGGATAAGTTATACATGGGCTTAAGTTTTTGCGCCCAGTCATCAGCAGAGATTTTTTTCTTAAAGTACATACTCCAGGAAAGGAAAATCCCTAATGCGGCAACAATAAGGGAAATGGCCATGGCTGGATAATGGGCATGGTGAATTCCTTCAGCAATAAAGTGAGACGTTGGATTTCCCGGCACAGCCGCATCAGACGCTACGATGAGTTCAGTATACCAGCCATGATCAGAAAAGGGGTTGAAATAGGGTAATGTATAAAAAATGAAAACACTCAATGTGCTCAACAGGATCAGTGGAAAAGTCATTTCCCTGGGCGATTCTCGGATATCATCATAGAGTTCGGCCATCTGCGGTTTGCCGTGGAAAGTCATGAAAATCAAGCGAAACATATAAAATGCTGTAATGACCGCTGCACCAAAACCGAAGACCGGCAAAAGGAAATGAATCGGTTGGTGTGTTGCAAAAGATAAAGTACCGGCTAAAATGGCATCTTTGGATAAAAACCCGGAAAACAGGGGTACACCGGAAATGGCCAGGGTGCTGATGAGCATGGCCCAGTATGTGATGGGCATTTTTTCCTTGAATCCACCCATATTGCGCATATCCTGGGGATCGGTTTCATGGTCATGCTTTTTGTGAAGAGCGTGATGCATGGCGTGAATCACCGAACCGGATCCATAAAACAAACAAGCCTTAAACATGGCATGGGTGACCAAATGGAAGAATCCTGCAATATAGGCTCCGGAACCCACAGCAAGAATCATATACCCCAATTGACTCACAGTTGAATAGGCCAGCACTTTCTTGATATCATTCTGGGTGATGGCAATCGTTGCTGCAAAAATAGCTGTAAAACCACCGACATAAGCCATCACAATCAACGCGTCAGGCGTAAACAATGGAAATAAGCGTACACATAAAAACACACCGGCCGCAACCATCGTTGCCGCGTGCATCAATGCTGAAACTGGTGTGGGACCTTCCATGGCATCCGGCAGCCAGATATGTAATGGAAACTGGGATGATTTTCCCATGGCACCTAAAAACAATCCCACACCGGCAAAGGTCAATAAAGTGCCTCCCATTTTACCAGCGGCAATACTGTCAAAGATTTCTGAAAAAGTGAATGTGCCCAATGTTGAAAAGATGAGCAAAATGCCAATAAAAAAGCCAATATCGCCGACACGGTTGGTGAGGAAAGCTTTTTTGGCAGCGTCGGCGGCTGAAGCTTTTTCAAACCAATGGCCGATCAATAAATAAGAACTCACCCCAACCAATTCCCAGAACATGTACATGGATACCAAGTTATTGGCCAACACAATCCCGTTCATGCTGAACGTGAAGAAACCTAAATAAGCAAAATAACGGGAATAACGAATATCCCCCTCCATATATTTGACTGAAAAAATATGGCTCATGCTTGAAATGAGGGCCACCACCAAGAGCATGGTAATGGTAATATTATCAACCAGAAAACCCAGTTCAATTTTGAACGCACCCATATTGAGCCAAGTGAAAGAGGCTTCCTGTGCAAATTGGGGTTCTTGACCTATTAACATTGAGGTAAACATGGCAATGGATAGAATTAAAGTTGTTACCACAGCGCCAATGGCAACCCAATCACCTTGACGAGGTAAGCGCTTCCCAATAAATATCTGAATTACAAATGCTGCTAATGGTAGAAAAAGGATCAGCAGTGAATAATCCATTATCATATTACCGGTCATTGTCGCAGCCCCTGGACATCATCCACATTAATCGTGTGAAAGTTTTTAAAAATATTAATGATGATCGCCAAAGCCACCGCTGCTTCAGCTGCAGCCATGATGATAACAAACAGAGCAAAAATATGCCCGGACATATTCATACCCCCAAATTTGGCAAAGGCCAGGAAATTCAAATTGGCAGAATTCAAAATAAGTTCAATGCCCATGAGCACAGCCACACCATTGCGGCGGGTGATAACACCAAAAAGGCCCAGTGAAAACAAGATGGCCGCAATGAATAAATATGTATTTAAACTATCCATTATTCACCCCTGCGCGATAACATGACTGCTCCAATCAGTGCAGCTAACAGCAATAGTGATGTCACTTCGAAGGGCAGTAAATAATCCATCATCAATAATGTACCGATTGAAGCGGTTGTTTGAGTCGGTTCTACATAATCAGCTTGATGCCAGGGTGTATTTAAGATCATAATTCCGAGGATCGACAACACACCCAATACAGCCAGTCCGCCAATGCCTCTTTGAACGCTGGTATGAGAAATATTCACCGAAGATATGCGATTGGTGAGCATGATTCCAAAAATGATCAGCACCAGAATTCCACCTACGTAAATCACCACTTGCACACCGGCTAAAAAGTCAGCCCATAAGAATATATACAATGCCGCAACTCCGAATAAAGTAAATAACAGTGCGATCGCTGAATAAAGAAGTTTTTGGTGCAGCACAACCGTCACTGCTGAACCCAATGTCAGCAAAACAATAAACCAGAATACGGCATCAATCATTATTCATCAACCTGTTTCTGCTGGGGTAAATAATTAGACATTTTTTCGTCTTCCACATCCTTAGCAAACTTGTAAATAAGATCATTGCGGTCATATTGGGAAAACTCGTAGTCGATAGGGTGTTTGTGGGAATTCGGTCCACCGGTCATATAAATACATTCCTCAGGGCAAGGGTAGACACAAAGATTGCAATAGCAGCATTCAGTCATATCAATATCAAAGCGGGAAACAATTAGTGCCTTTTTGGTACCATTAGATGTGATACCTGTATGGCTAATATCAGGTAGATCTTCTCCTTTTGTTTCAACTTTAACTGTATTGATTTTGATACATTGCACAGGACAAACTCGCTCGCATTTCAAACAACCGATACAATCATCAATGTCCACATGCAATCGCGAACGGATCACGTTATAATTCTCCACGTTAAATCCGATATTCCGCTCCGGACGGGGCCAGCGTTCTTCAGGATATTGCAAGGTCACATTATCCTTACGAATTTTCATCATGTGCCTCCACGTGATACGCATTCCAGTAAATAAGGTTGAAATAGCTTCGAAAATATTACTTAAATATTTATACATGGCTTATCCTACAAGCAGGTTCCAGATACCAACACCAAAAATATTTACAAATGATATGGGCAGTAACACTTTCCAGCAGACACTCATCAATTGGTCTACGCGCAAACGGGGAAATGTCCAGCGAAACCAGATCATTAAGAATATTAATGACATGGATTTACCTATAAACCAGAAAAGACCCCAGGATGGGCTATCCATAAAACCAGGAATCGGACTGTTCCAACCACCCAAAAACGCGGCTACAGCTACACCACTAACCACAAACATATTAGCGTATTCGCTCAAGAAAAAGAAGGCGTAACGCATACCGGAATATTCAGTAAAAGCTCCGGCCACCAGTTCAGATTCAGCTTCAGGAATATCAAAGGGTGTGCGGTTACATTCTGCGACACCGCTGATAAAAAAGATGAAAAATGCGATAAAGGTAAAGGGGTTGTTAAAAATAATCCAGTTGGGTAGAAATCCCCAGATTATGCCTTGCTGAGAGACGATAATGCCCTGCATGCTCAACGTGCCTGTGAGCATCACAATGGGTATGATCGACAGTCCTGCTGGAATCTCATAGCTGATGATTTGCGCTGCTGAACGCATAGCCCCATACAATGACCATTTATTATTCGAGCTCCAGCCAGCCAAAATAATTCCAATCACACCCAAAGAGCTGACCGCCAATATGTAGAAAACACCAATATTCATATCAGCAACAATTATTTCCTGGCTGAAAGGAAGGGCTGCAAATGTAATGAATGCACCTACAAAAACCACGAACGGAGCCAAAATAAATAATTTTTTATCTGCTGATTCAGGTATGATATCTTCCTTAAGGATAAGTTTCAATGCATCAGCGACGGGCTGAAGCAATCCCCATTTTCCGGCGTGGAGGCCAACTCCCTGCCCCATGGGGCCCACCTTATCCTGCATGAAAGATGATATTTTTAACTCACCGTATATGGCGACAAGGGCATAGACTGCGATAAAAAGAAATACAGGAATAGCACAGATCAAAACAGCAGTAACAAACGTGATGACCGGCCACTCGGCGCCAAAGGGAAACCAGTTGATTAAATTATCAACTGTCATCGATCAATCTCTCCCAGAACAATATCAAGGCTGCCCAGAATGGCAATCACATCAGACATCATCCAGCCCTGTGAAATTTCACCCAAAACACTCAACGCTGTAAATGCAGGTGAACGCATCTTCAAACGGAAGGGAATCGGTGAACCATCGCTGACTATATAATAGGCCAAATCACCGCGAGGTGATTCTGTTCGTTTATAAATAAAGCCCTTGGGCGGGCGTATTTTTTTTGGCAAAGCCTGATGCACGTTACCTGCAGGTATTGTCTTTAATGCTTGGCGAACTATCTTTGCGCTTTGTACCATTTCCTGCATGCGTACATAATAGCGATCCCAACAATCGCCTACTGTGCCCATAATACCAGATCCAACCGGGATATCGAAATCAAATTTTTCATAGATGGAGTAAGTTTCGTTTTTACGAATATCCCATTTCACTCCAGAGCCTCTTAAGTTTGGCCCCGACACACCATAACTGATAGCCACTTCGGGTGGCATTACTCCTACATCCGCTGTACGTTCAATAAAAATTTTATTGTAAGTGAGTAATTCGTTGTATTCCTTGATTTTTGGTTCAAAATAATCCAAGAATGAATAGACTGTTTCAACAAATTCGTTTGGAAAGTCGTGGGAGACACCACCGACCCATATATAATTGTAGAGAAGTCGAGCACCGCATAATGCTTCAAATATATCCAGGATTCGTTCGCGATCGCGGAACATATATAAAAAAGGTGTAAATGCACCTACATCCAATCCGTAAGTACCCAAAGCTAATAAATGGCTGGCGATGCGGTTGAGTTCGGCAACGATCACACGAATATATTCTACACGCTCAGGAACTTTGATCTTCATGAGTTCTTCGACTGCTACAGCGTAACCAAAGTTATTATTCATGGAAGCGATGTAGTCACAGCGATCCGTATAAGGTATAACCTGATCGTATGTCACATTCTCACAATGTTTTTCAAAACAACGGTGTAGATAGCCGATGTAGGGCTCCACTTCCGATACAATTTCACCGTCCGTTTTCACTTTCAGACGCAATACACCATGGGTACTCGGGTGCTGGGGCCCGATGTTCAAGGTCATTAGATCGCCGTGTACTACTCCCATCCTTCTTTCACCTTGGGCACAATGATGCCGTGATATGTTTCCTGGGTTTCATAATCCTTTCGCAATGGCCACCCTTCCCAATCCTCTGGGCATAGAATCCGGGTCATATTGTGGTGGCCCTCAAAAACGATGCCGTACATGTCGTATGTTTCCCGCTCAAACCAATCACCAATGCGCCACACTTGTTCAACCGAAGGAACTTTTGGATCATTTCGATCTGTTTTAATACGGATTTCAATTGCATGGTAATGCGTCATGGAATGCAGGTTATAGCGTACTTCCAAGGCTTCACCTTCACCAAAATCAAACCCAGTAATGCACTGCAATGAATCAAAAAGCAGATCAGGATTATCCTTTAAATATTGTGCAATCTCGAACCAATTTTTCCCATTCAGCTGGATATATTCATTGACATCTTCAGAATCTATTGAACCGGAGAATTTCTTTGCCAAGGCTTCGGCCACTTTTTGGTTCAACGATTTTTCGGTCAGGGTTGTATCCGTTTGTGCTGTTTCTTCGGCAGGAGCTGCTTCTGCTGCTGCAGTTTTGGATAACCGCTTGGCTTTTATCAAGGCGGCTTTTGCTTTGGAACGGGTGACACGATCTTCAATATTATTGATCGCATCCATGTCCCCCCGAAGTGCTTTTTCGACAACTTCAGCAATATACTTATCTTGGTCTTCGCTCATGCAATCTTTTTCGTCAGGGGACGTTCTGCCTGAATTTTTTCCTGAAGTTTTAAGAGGCCTTCGATCAGTGCTTCAGGGCGTGGCGGGCAGCCGGGGACATACACATCAACAGGTACAACCAGATCCACACCTTTTAAAACATGGTAGCCATACTGCCAATAGGGTCCACCGCTGGTGGCACAGCTGCCCATAGCGATCACATATTTTGGATTGGCCATTTGTTCATAAAGTTTTTTTACGCGCAAGGACATTTTCATTGTCACTGTTCCGGCAACGATCATGACATCAGCCTGCCGCGGCGATGAACGGGGAATCATGCCAATACGCATGAGGTCATAGCGGCTGGCAGCAGTGGCCATCATTTCGATGGCGCAGCAGGCTAGGCCAAACTGGAAAAACCACGGTGATGTTGACCGTGCCCAGCCCAGCAGTTTATCCATGGAGGCTACAACAACATTATCCTGAAACTTATTCTCAAGAATTCCCAACTGCAGTCCCTTCTTTTTCTGTTATAACTTTGCTGTACCTGCCGTGGGCATACTTTACATTGTATTTTACCCAGTCTAAATCGCCCTTTTTCCATACATAAGCCAAGCCAACAATCAAGATCAGCAGGAAAATTGCCATTTCCACAAAAGCCAGCAGCCCCAGTTCCTGGAAGACAACGGCCCAGGGAAATAGAAAAACAACTTCGACATCAAAAATAAGAAAAATGAGGGCAATGACATAAAAACGGATATTAAACTGCACCCAAGCAGAACCTTCCGATTCTTCGCCACATTCATAGGTGGAGAGTTTGTCCGGTGTATTCTTTTTTGGCGCTACGAGCCGTTGGATTAACAACGGGACATACACCAAAACGATACCGATCAAGATAAAGAGAAATATGGTTCCAAAGTCGCGGTACATTTATATAATCTCGTGAATATCGAGCACTAAATTTATATGTTTGTATATCCATCTTGCAAGGCTAATCCCCTGTGAAAATGATCAATTTTTATGTTTGATGAGGCACGAATGCTTCTGCTAAATTCAGCGTCCATGAATCCTTTGAATTCAATGCTCGCCGCTATCCTTCCAATTTTTCCGCGTTGGCTGATTAAACCCTTTGCTAAACCTTATGTCGCAGGAGAATCCATGGCCGAAGCTTTGCAGCATATTAAAGTGTTGAATGACAATGGCTTTGCAGTCACAGTCGATATCTTAGGTGAACACGTCCAAACCAGGGAAGAAGCTTCTGTAATAACAAAATCGTATACAGAAATATTAAATGCTATTGCTGAACAAGGATTGGATTGCAATATTTCCATTAAGCCGACCCATATTGGTTTAGATATCAGTTATGAAACGGCCAAGGATAACCTTTTCAGTCTTTTAGCACAGGCAAAAGACACGAATAATTTTGTCCGTATCGATATGGAGAATTCACCCTACACGGATGCATCCATTAAAATGTATCTGGAAGCACTGCTCCATTATCAAAACGTTGGTCCGGTAATTCAAGCGTACCTGCATCGCTCCCCGGATGATATAAGCAGGCTAAATGGTAATAAATTGAACGTCCGAATTTGTAAGGGTATTTACAAAGAATCCGAAACAATCGCACTTCAAAAGAAATCAGAAATTAATGATCAATATGCTGATTTGGTAAAAGCCATATTAAAAGGTGGCGGCTATGCGTGCATTGCAACACATGATTTAACATTAATCAATGCATTGGATGGTTGGATAAAAGAAAATCAGATATCGCCTGACCGATTTGAATTTCAAATATTATATGGTGTACCCATGGCTGGGAGATTGGAGGAATTATTAGACAAAGGATATAAAGTTCGTCAATACGTTCCCTATGGAGAAGAATGGTTTGATTATTCAGTCCGCCGCTTAAAAGAAAATCCGGTGATCATTACTTATGTATTTAAAAATATGTTCAAAAGCAGATGAATAATCTGGAAGATATTAGAAAAATTTTGGGAATGAAAACGATTGCGGTGGTGGGTATGAGTCCGAAAACAGAGCGGCCTAGTCATTATGTATCATGCAAGAAAAGGGCTATACCATCATACCTGTGAATCCTGGTCACAATGAGATTGCTGGTCTTACTTCCTATCCAGAATTGGAATCCATTCCGACTGTTATTGATATTGTGGATATTTTTCGTCGATCAGAGTTTGTCTCACCCATCGTTGAATCAGCTATTTCCATCGGTGCAAAAGCTGTCTGGATGCAAGATACTGTTATTCATGAAGAAGCAGCGGAAAAAGCCAGAAAGAATGGATTGTTGGTTGTTATGGATGATTGCCTGCTACGCCAACATCGCAGAATGAATTAGGTCTTAACTATCTCCCCGTCTTCCCCAGCCCATTTTTCGGCTTAATACATCAAAATAATTTGAATCTGAAAATATAACCATCCGTGTTTTATAGCTTGCTTTGCGTATTGTGACCTTGGCATCCAATTCTAAAGATTCCTGAACCTGACCATCCACTGCCAGTGCCAGTCCCCCAGCTTGATTATCAGGGAATGTAATTTCAATAATTTTATCATCGGGCATAACGATGGGCCGCAGGGATAATGTATGGGGACAGATGGGCGTAATAACCATGGCATCCAGAGTGGGCATAACGATAGGACCACCTGCTGAAAGAGAATAGGCTGTGGACCCAGTGGGTGTAGAAATAATAAGGCCGTCCGCTTTATAACGGGCAACATGATGCCCGTTTGCAGTTAACTTGCAATTTATCAAACGGTGGGAAGAGCCGCGGTCGATGGTAATATCATTAAGAGCATGAAATATTTGAGGCTCATCTACATTTTGCACTGTGCATTCCAAAACCATGCGTTCCAGAATTTCACAATCTTCGGAAACAACACGATCCAGCTTTTCAAACATATCCGCTGTGGTAACTTCAGCCAGGAATCCTAATTCTCCCAGGTGAATTCCTAAAATGGGTGTTTCCCTATCCCCCACTGCCCGCGCTAGGGCCAATAAAGTTCCATCTCCGCCAAGAGACATTAAAAAATCCAATTGCTTAAAATCGTCCGCTGAATCAATAATGTTATAATCAAAACCAATCTTGTCTTCAGCTTTGGCAACAATGCGCGTCGTTAGAAATATTTTCAGTTCACGCTGAGCTGCCCAAGCAGCAATGTCAGGGAGTAATTTCCAAAAGAATGGTTTTTCAGTGTTCCCCCAAATGCCAATATGTTTTGATCGTGCAGACATGGATCAGTTTTTTTCTAGTTTCTCCATGAGTTCGGAGATTTTCTGATCAGCTTTGGACAATTGGCCGCGCAAATTTGCAGAAAGTTTTACACCTTCTTCAAACAGAGTTAGACTTTTCTCCAAATCTAATTCTTCAGATTCCATCTCCTGAACGATTTCATCCAGTCGTTTGAATAATTCTTCGAATGAATTTTCATTAGCCATAATTCAATTTACTATTTCTTTTTCTCCATTTCAGTATTCTTTTCTTTACGGGCTGCCATGATTCCCCTGGAAAGCTGCACGTGAAACAATGCACCGCTTTTTAATTCTTTAGGGCTGTGAATGATCTTACCGGATTCAGCAGTTGCGATGGCATACCCGCGATCTAAAATACTTTTTGGGTTCAATACTGATAATTCTGCCTGCAATTTATCTAACTTTCCCGTATGCGATTGCAGTTTCATCATGATTGACTGTTTCAACGCAGCTGATAAATGAGCGTTAAAATCTGTCATGCGATTGATAAAAGCATCGGGTCGCTGCATAACAAAGCGGTCCTGCAGGTGATCCATTTTCTGCCAGCAATGCTCCAGTTTGTACGACAATAACGATCCCATTTTTTCTTCAACAGTATTGATCAACTGTGTCAATTCAGTGATGCTCGGTGCTGCCAATTCCGCTGCCGCCGATGGCGTTGGGGCCCGCAGATCAGCCACCATATCAGCAATGGTAACATCTGTCTCGTGACCCACGGCAGAAATGATGGGTGTTTTACTATCAAAAATAGCTCTAGCGACCTTTTCTTCATTGAAAGGCCAGAGGTCTTCCAAGGAACCTCCTCCCCTGCTCAGAATGATCAAATCCACGTTACCACTTTTGTCCATTTCTTGAAGGGCTTCAACGATATCAGCTGCAGCTTCATCGCCCTGGACCAGTGTTGGCCGTAAAACCAATTCCACATAGGGCGCCCGGCGTCCGAAAATTTGCAGCATGTCCTGCACAGCCGCCCCTGTTTTTGAAGTAATTAACCCAATCGTTGTGGGAATTTTTGGCAATGGTTTTTTGAATTCTACAGCAAATAATCCTTCAGTCGCCAATTCTTTTTTCAAGGCTTCAAAGGCCAGGAAAAGTGTTCCCAAACCAGCCGGTTCCAGTCGCGTAACCATCAGCTGGTACTGGCCCCGGGGGGCATACACGGTCACCCTGCCGTTGAGTAAAACCTTCATTCCATTCTCCGGATTAAAACGCATGAATTGATTATTGCCCTTAAACATAACACAGCGGATCTCGGCTTCGTCATCCTTGAGAGTAAAATACATGTGGCCGGATGTATGATGGACAAAATTGGAGATCTCCCCTTCTACCCAGAGCTGGGAAAACGATCCTTCCAGAATTTCCTTTATCTGCCGGGTTAATGCACTGACAGAAAGTGTTGTAATATTAGCAATCATTTTGGTGGTTCGGGCGATCCAGCTGCCAGCCAGCACGAATACCAATACGATGCTGTTAAAACGGCAGCCTGGCCTAACCGGTCGTGGACAACATCTTCTGTTTCGGTGTACAGAATTTTCAGATATCTATCTTCATAATGCAATTTCTTATATGTGTTCAACTCTTTGGCCTGTGCTTTCGTTAAATGCTGGCGAGCTAATGAATCAGCCTTTAATAATCTTGGGTATACCTGGAATGAGTCTCGAGTGATATTCAATGCTGCATCTACATAATTCTCTATTTGACGGATTTCTCCAACAGGCTCGAAACGTGTTATAAGTTCATCCACCATACGGGATTCCCAGCGGAAATGAACACCTTCATTCCCCGTATTTTGGCCATTATAATTGGCACAGGCGTGAAGAGGCATGTGGAGATCAGCTACATAATGACCAAGATGACCCATATAATACAGAGCTTCATCCCATCTGTTCTGTTTAAACATTTTGATCAGAATTGCACAGATCTCATCTATAGCCCAAGGGGCCGCACCCCATTTTTTTATTTTTTCTTCACCAAACCGTTCCAACAAATCGGTGTAGCTGATAGATAATCCGGAAAAAGGGAAATCTTCATATAGATCAGCATCAATAAAATGACGATGAAATTCTTCTCTGTGTGTTTCTTTTATAAAGTCCGGGACGGGCGCAAACAACGCCAATTCATTTTGATGCTGTTTTGTAAAAATCCCAAATTGGTCTGCCATCATCTGGGCGGCATATTGATTAATTCGCCGGTGGACATCATAACCCCAGCCCCAGACTATGTTAACCAGGACAAAGGGTAGTATCCATCGCATGAACCTTTTGGTTCGCCCCATGGGCCTAACCCCCAGTTAAATTTTCTTCTTCTTATGACGATTTGCACGCAGGCGTTTCTTGCGCTTGTGCGTGTTCATCTTCCGCTTCTTACGTTTTTTCCCGCAGGGCATATATTACTTTCTATTTATGATTAATGTATCATTGACACGTTCCCGCATATGTTTCGCGGGCTTAAATGACGGTGCATTGCGCTCAGGTAAAAAAATCGGAGCACCCGTTCTAGGATTCCGAGCTTTTTTTGGTTTGCGGTGTTTCACACCGAATGTACCGAAGCCACGTAATTCCACGTGTTCATTTTTTGCAAGGGACTCAATAATGGCTGTCATAACACCGTTCATGACGGCTTCTGTCTCCACTTTTGTCAATCCAGTTGCTTCTGAAACTTGATCAATTATATCCTGTTTAGTCATGGTTTCTTTCCGAGATAAGGTTAAGTATTATCCCTGTTTCACCCATAAAACAAGTTTTTGTCCAGGGTAGATATATTGCCCGTATGCCAAATTATTCCAGCGTCTGATCTTTACTGCGCGTGTTCCATAATCTTCGGCAATATGGCCCAACGTATCCCCTTTCCTGACTGTATACACCACTTTAATATGTCCTGGTGGACCATCATGGGATGCATATGCTCCCCGAATGGGTATGGTCAATTTTTGTCCAATACTGATCTTATGTCTATTACGAATTTTATTTACAGCAGCAACATCATGGATTGAAACTTTATATTTTTTAGAAATGGTTGATAGACTTTCCCCGCGACGCACCTTATGTACTATATATTGAGGTGCAAACCGCTGGACTTCTGGTAGCGCATTGAAATTTGCGGTAAACTTGTTTGCGGTACCTTTAGGAATCCGCAATGTATAAGGACCATTTTGTGGCGTAGCAGATTGGCGCAGTTCAGGGTTGTAATACTGCATCGTTTTTAAACTGGTGCCAGCGGAACGAGCTAAAACGGATAGATCGGCACTTTTTTCTAATTCGACAGTATCAAACTCAAAAGGTGCTTTGCGTTTTTTAGAATAGGTTTCAAATCCATATTCTTCTGGATTCCTAGCGATGATGGCTGCTGCCAGGTAATAAGGAATATAATTGCGTGTTTCACGGGGAAGTGTATGGAGTTGCCAAAAATCGGATGTCTGGTGTAAGCGCATAGCACGGTGAACACGGCCGGACCCGGAATTATAGGCTGCCAGCGCCAGGTACCAATGGTCAAATTCCTCGAATAAATCTTTTAAATGGGCACAGGCAGCGTAAGTGGATTTGATAGGATCACGGCGTTCATCCACATACCAGTCCCGTTTCAGGTCATAGATTTTTCCTGTGGAGTATATAAATTGCCATATACCTGCGGCGCTGGCTCTTGAAAAAGCCTTGGGATTTAAACCGGACTCAATCATAGCCAGATTCACCAATTCTTCAGGCAATTCCTGTTCAGTCAGAATTTCATTGATCAAACCACCATATTCATGTTTGCGGTCCAGCCAGATCTGAAATTGCTTTTTTCCCTTTGTCTTAAAATAATTGATGAATTGGTCCACTGTTGTGGTGCGCACCAATGGAATGTGCCCATCCCTGTCATCCACCACTATGAACTTGGTGTTGCCCATTTCCATTTCAACGGGAACGGATATATCTTCAATCATTTGACGGGCAAAGGCGGCAGTTATGGGTGCATCCGTTAAATCCAAGGTTGTCAAGCGCTGGGTGTAAATATCATTTAAAGAAGCAATGAATCGATCAAATTCTTCCTGGTCCTCAGCAGTCTTTTCTCCCAATTGATCGGCTTCACCTAGCAGATCATAAATACGATCCAGGTAATAAATCACTTCCAACGTATCCTTGTGTACATCGGCAATCATGGCTTCCGTCAAAAGCACTTTTACATCCTGAAGTAACTGCGGTAAGCGGTTGACAGAACCATTGCCATTGGTGTAAAAATCATTTACAACTGATCCATTTTCAGAGCTCTTCAATTCAACAGAATCGTTGCGGGTGGCATCCTGCCCGAGCAATGGAACTGCCAGTAGATTCAGTGTCAGATAAAATCGTGTAAATTCTTTAATCATAAGGTTTTAGGGCAAATTTTGGAGGGCAAATATAGACGACAATACAAGGGTCAGTCAAGTGATTTACTTGCTAAAATACTGGAAATTATATTTGAAGTGCTGGTCCCCTCTACATACGGTATTATTTTAATTTCACCACCTTTAGCAAGCACGGTTTCACGGCCAACTATATCTTCTTCCTGATAGTCGCCACCTTTTACCAACACATCCGGCTGGAGTTCAGCAATTAATTCAGCGGGTGTTTCTTCATCAAAAACAACAACTGCATCCACCACCGCCAGGGCTTGTAGGATCGCAGTCCGGTCCACTGCGGATTGCAAGGGTCGGCCATTACCCTTCAACTTCTTTACGGAATTATCACTGTTCAGACCAATGATAAGTTTGTCTCCCAGTGCAGCTGCAGACTGCAAATACTCAATATGACCACGGTGCAAAAGGTCAAAACAGCCGTTTGTAAAGACTACTTTGTCCCCAGCGGAATGCCAAGTGGACACTAACTCTGCTGCTTCAGTTCTGGTTATCATGACATGCGTTCCGATTCTGACACAGGAAAGAATCCTTTTCCTGTAACAACTGTTGGATAAATATTTATTCCTGTGACCATGATGATTTCAAATTTACGACTTGCTGGCGAAGAGATTCAGTAACTGTATTCCGGTCATCAATAGACAAACCTGTCGTAGGCACCGGGTGGCCGATCACCAAGCCGATCTTTTTCGGTTGGATATTGAATGACCCTTTTTTAATCACATCAAATGTTCCGCAAATAGCCACGGGGACAACGGGGAGACCCGTTTTGATAGCTAGAACTGTACCTCCTCTTTTAAACGGTTTTATCTGGCCATCCAAACTGCGTGTACCTTCAGGAAATATCATGATAGAGCGGGGATATTTTTTTAAGGAATCCTTTGCAATATCCATGGAAGCCAGTGCTGCCTTATGGTTTTTCCGATCAACAAAAATATGCTTGCCTAAAACCATGGCCCAACCTAGAAAAGGGATTTTTTTCAATTCTGTTTTGGCCAAAAAAACCAATTTGTGGGGCAATGCAGCATACACCAATAAAATATCAAAGGCTGATTCATGATTAGCAGTGAAAACATATTGCTGGTCAGGGTCTAAATGGTCAAGGCCATTTACTGTATATGGTATACCGCTGATGAATAAAAGTAATTTAGACCATTGTTTTGCGACCCAAGCAATAGGTCGACCGCTCCAATCAAAGAAGGAAAATATGATACCGATGGTTGCCCAAATGGGTGTCCAAAAGAAGATGTTAAACAAGACCCAGATGGATCGAATCAGCCTAACACCTCCGTTTTCATATAGGGCTGTAAACATTTGGGAATGATAACTTTACCATCGGGAGTCTGATAAGATTCAAGCAAGGCAATCATCAGCCGTGGGGTGGCTACGCCGGAACCATTGAGAGTATGTACATAATCCGTTTTATTGTCACTGGAACGTCGATAGCGAATGTTGCCACGTCTAGCCTGGAAATCTTCAAAATTGCTGCAGGATGATACTTCCAGCCATTGTTTTTCCGCTGGTGACCATACTTCCAAATCATAACACTTGGCCGCGGAAAAACTCAAGTCTCCAGTACACAGTTCCTGCACCCTGTAATGCAAACCAAAGGATTGCAGAATGGCTTCAGCATTGGCCAGCAATTGTTCCAGTTCATCATACGATTTTTTTGGTCTGACAAACTTGACCATTTCCACTTTATTGAACTGATGTACACGCAATAAACCCCGGGTTTCCTTCCCATAGGATCCTGCCTCTCGCCGAAAGCAGGCTGAATAAGCCGTATAATAGATGGGCAGGGAATCTTCATCCAGAATTTCATCTGCATGAATATTGGTTAACGGAACTTCTGCAGTGGGAATCAAATAAAGCTGGTCCTTTTCAGTATGATACATATCATCTGCAAATTTTGGCAATTGTCCACACGTATAAAGAGATGAGCCTCTGGCAAGAAAAGGCGGAAATATTTCTTTATAGCCATGTTCCTTAATATGGAAATCCAACATATAATTGATTAATGCTCTTTCCAGTTTTGCTCCTAAATTTATATAAAGAGGGAAACCAGAACCCGCAATTTTTGCTGCACGATCAAAATCCAAAAGGTTGAGTGCTGATCCTAATTCAAGATGATCCTTAATATCATAATCAAAAACGGGTTTTTCACCCCATTCCTTAACAACTTTATTATCTGTTTCATCCTTGCCTATGGGCACAGATTCATGGGGGGTATTGGGGATAACCTCCAGGGCAGAATGGATTTGAGCTTTAAAGCTATCTGCTTCATCTTCTAACGTTTTAATCTTATTACCTACTTCGCGCATGGCTGCGATTGCATCATCATCATCACCGCCGGAGCGTTTTACTGCTGCAATTTTTTCAGAAACACGATTGCGCTCAGCTCTGAGATCATTGACCTGTGTTTGAATTTCACGATGCTGTTTGTCCAGGTCCAACAAAACATTAAAATCAACTTGCTCACCTTTTGCTTCTACATCTTGCTGGATGGCATCAGGATTTTCACGAATACGGTTTAGTGATAACATTATTTAAGTGTAATTATTAAGTTTAAAAATTAGAGTACTTAAGAGGGATTTACAATGGTAGACTAGCGGCCTTTACCGGACAGCATCACCCAAACTGTGCTTAACATGATTTTGAAATCCAAAGAAAAGCTCAAGTTTTCAATATAATAAAAATCGTATTTCAATTTTTGACGGACATCTTCAATAGCCTGGTCATAGGGATGTTTGATCTGTGCCCAGCCGGTGATACCGGGGCGAATTTTATGGCGGCGGTAATAAAAAGGATATTCCTGTGCCAGTTTATCTACAAAGAATGGCCGTTCCGGCCGGGGGCCAATCAAACTCATGCCTCCCGTGATAACCATAAGTAATTGCGGTAATTCATCCAGACGAAAACGCCGCAGTAAACGACCCATGCGTGTTATTCGTGGATCTGCTTCTTTCGCCCAGACAGGTCCTGTCATTTGTTCAGCATTTTTCATCATCGTTCTGAATTTGTAAATGAAAAAATGTTCGTGGTTTTTACCAACTCGCTCCTGCTTATACAAAACTGGACCTTTGCTATCGAGTTTTATACACGCTGCAATGATAAGCCATAATGGCGATGACAAAATCAACATGGGCACAGCTAAGCATAAATCAATAAAGCGTTTTATGGTGGTATTATAAACTGTATCAAGGTTGGGGTTGACCTTGATCAATGGTAATCCATAGATCTGTTCTGTTCTAGCTAAACCGCTGATTACTTCATGAAGGTCAGGCACAATCTTAATCGATACCGGTGACCCATTGGCCCTGGTAATAATGCGTGTGACATGGGTGTGTTCTAATTTGACTGGGGCTACAATAACTTCAGAAACCTGATTATCTAAAATGATCTGCTTGAGGTCTATTTCATGACCAATAACATGGACGTCTTCCTGGCCATTCAACTGTGGGTCATCATCAGAATGTACAAAACCCAATAAATCGAACCCCTGTTGGACATGAGCTACAATATCATTGGCTACTTGAAAACCACGTTCATTGACACCAACAATAACTGTTTTTCTTAAACCAAAGCCTTTGGTTAATAGATATTTTTGCAATGTGCGAAAAATCCACCTTGAGACTATCAATCCAAACGCCAAGACCAGCCAATAGCGCAATATTTCCTGGGCTGTTAATAGCCAAACACCCGGTTTTAGGGCATCTATAAAAACGGCTAGTAGTGTTATCAAGAACGTAGTCCGTACAATTTGTTGAATCTCATAAAAACGGGAAACTGTCGGTTCGCTCCTATATAAATTGAGAGGCAGATAAATCAAACCTAAAACCGTTTGCATTACTGCAAAGATAAAAAATAAATCCAGAAATGAATATTGAGTTCCATTAGTGAATATAGGTGCAAGGATCCAAATAAAAGCCATGGCGGAAAAAACAGCATCGGAAAAATAAATTCCCCAAGCTACTATCCACCGTGGATATCGTATTCGTAAGCGTTGGAGTGTTTCCAGCATGATAGAAATATTAACTTGTTGTAGTTTTCTATTAAATGTGCTGGATCACACCAGAAAAAAAGGGATCGCTGTACAGTTATTCATGTTGATTTCCTTTGTTTTTTCAACTAACTGCTAGCGATTTGAGGCGATAAGACTCCTTGAAGTTGGATGAAGATACAGCCTATTTATAGACGTTGTCAAGTAGTTGAATAATCATAGAAACCAATCTTTCAACGGGTGTAGACTTATAATAGATGCTTAAACACACTCTACTGATTTATCTTCGTGCTGCTGTGATGTTAACATTCATCGGAATATTGAATGGGCAGACAGTACCTATTCCCATGGATCATCCCATAAATGATTTTATTTTGCGGTTATATACACAGCAAAAAATCCAAGGGGTTCACTCCGGTACTCGACCTTTTACAGTTGGTCAGGTTATTAATGCTCTTAATGAAATATCAACCAGTGACTATACAATATCAAATCAAGAAATAATTCTTCTGGAACGTTTTAAGAAAGAATTTGGAGTGCATGAAATTGAGTATGGAATCCACGGGCCTTGGCAATCGGGCAACTTATCCACATCCTTACAGAATGTTGTTAATGTTTACGATGTGGATTTTCCAGAAAGCAGATTTGTCACTTATCATGATGAAAATCTAATACTGTGGTCTGACTGGGAAGAATATTTCAGTATTGATTTTCAAGATTCAATATCCAGGTCATTTTTTATAGACCGTGTAACAATTGCAGGAAAATTCGATAACAACCTTTCGTTTTACAGCCGTTATACGCTTTACAGAATTGGTCATAAGGACAATTATCCTTACCCCGATGAATACAAACAGGGTTATGCGCTTATTGAGGAGAACACTGATTGGCTAGTGTGGGATGTTTCTGAAGCTTCCTTGCGGTGGGATAATTCAATTCTCAATATTGAGCTAAGTAAAATTCCGGCATACTGGGGTTTCAGCAAAAACCACTCCCCAATTCTATCCTCGAACGTTCAGCCTTTTAGTTTTTTTCGAGCATCCAAATCTTACAAACGAATTCGAGTCCAAAGTTTATTGGGGACACTGGTTCCATTTGGAGAAAATCCTGTAGGAATAAAGAATGAAAAACATATTGCGGCACATCGATTTGAGTTTGATTTAACTTCTAAGCTGATAATTTCTTTTAATGAAATGATCATTTATGCTAATCGAGAACTTGAATTGGGGTATTTATTGCCCGTTAATCTTTTCTGGTCTGAAGAACATGGATTAGGTAACCGTGATAATGTACTTATGTCCTTTGATGCTTATTGGAAAGCAAAACCCGGGTTATCTATTTATGGAACATTTTTCTGGGATGAATTGTCCTGGTTCAAATTATTCAAACCATGGTGGGGAAATAAATTCATTTTCCAATCAGGATTTCATTGGGTGCCATTTTCAAATCCACAGCTACCAGATTTTAGATTGGAATTTACAGCGAGCAGGCCGTGGGTTTATACACACAATGATACACTTTTGACATTTACTTCTTCAGAAATTGGATTGGGATTCCCACTGGGACCGAATTCTCAATTGCTTTATATGGAAATGAATTCATGGCCAACTTACAAGACACATCTATCTATGAATATATCATTATTGTTAAAGGGATCGGGAATTGGGTCTGATCCAAATGACATTTATAGTTTAAGAAATAAAGACTTGGATGATAGTACCTCTATGTTAATGGGAAAAGTTAAAGAAAATTTAATTTATGGAATGAATTTTCATTATAGACTTACTAATCTATTTAGCATTACCGGTAATTGCTCTTTTAACAATGATGAGGAAATATTTGAAGGAAGATTAGGTTTATTGATGAATTATTAGCGGACAACAGTCCAAGTCGTTTGTTTTTTACCTAATATCCAATCGATGATAGCCAGTGCAGAGGCAACAATTACTTTAATAATGTACCGCACTCCGGAAAGGAAAATTCCAGATATATAAAACATAACCTGTAAGATTAAAATCATTCTAAAAATGTTGGAATCTTCAGCTAAGTAAATAGAAGATAAAAAACATAAAAACAAAAATAATGGCGAAAACCAGCGAATAAGTTTATGGGAAATATAGGGTATAAAAACGGATCTTTTCTTGAATGGATTTAACAGAGTAAAAACATACTTCATAGTGACCAAACTTCGAAGAATAATTCGTCTTTTCCTTTTTAACACGTCATTGGGGGCATCTTCAATTGCAATAGCTTCAGGTTCATATATAATATCTAAGCCATTACCATATACTTTTATCGGCTCTAATTGATCGCTGATAGAATCTTCAGGTAAGGGGACAAACGCATTCTTTCTTACAGCATAAATACTGCCATTAGCCCCTAGCAACCAACCATTTTTACTCTCTGCCTTTTTGATCGCAACTTCATATTTCCAATAATAATTTTCTTCGGATTTTTTGTTACTATACTGCAATTCTCCGCAGACAACACCCACTCTTTTATCAGCAAAATTTCTTACTAATTTTTTAAGTGCATTTTTTTTATAAATATTATTGGCATCACTAAAAACTAAAATTTCATTTTGGGCAATTTTAACTGCATCATTCTGAGCTCTGGTTTTACCGCCTCTGGATAGCTTCAGTCTTTCAACAAATTCAAATTGTTTAGCTATTTCTAATGTTTTATCCGTTGAACCATCATCAGCCAGGATGACTTGTAACTTTTCAAGTGGATAATCGAGGGTAAATGTATTTTCCAATTTTACAGCAACATTTTTCTCTTCATTATAAGTACATATAATAAGTGAAACAGTAGGTAAATAATCAGAATCCTTTTTATAATGATTTTTTTTAATTATTTTCAAAACGATGATATATAAAACAGAAGTATATAATATAGCACTGAACGAAATCCAAAATACAATATGTAGAAAGTTCATGTTTATAGTGAATTCATTACATCAATCAATATATTAGATTGAGTATTCCAATTAAACATAGTTTGCAAAGAAGATCTTCCATTTTGCCCAAGCTGATCACGATAATCTGCATCACCTAACAATTTAGAAACCGCGTTAATTACTTCAGTTATATTTAGGGGATCCACAGAAATACCTGCGTTACTCTTTTGGATTAATTCATCATATAATTGAAAATTTGAGCTTACAAAAGGAATCCCAGCATTCATATAATCGAAAAGTTTTGTGGGGTATGAATGTATAAAATTCTGTGTAGGTTTTAGTAAACACAATCCTACTTTTGATTTTTTAACGATATTAATTGCTTCCTGATAATCAACATACCCAAAAAATTTAATATTTTGCTCAAGACAATATTTTTCAATGATTATGTCAAGCTTTTCTTTGTTTACGATTTTACCTAATAATGCTATTTTAATTTCTTCTCTTTTTTTCTTTAATTGATTGATTAATTCTAAAATTATCAATGCACCTCTATCTTCTCTTACATCTCCTAAATATACAAGATCATATAATTTCTGTTCACTATTTCCATTAGACTCCTCTACTATAGGATAATTCAATACAATCGTAGAATTATGGGGAATTAATATTTTATATGAATCTTCAGCTAAAATGAAATGATTAAATAATTGTTTTCCTATCCATTCAAATAATTTGTAACCAATAATGGCAAGTCCTTTGGTTAAGGTATTTAACCATTTTTTCCCTTTTATGGATTCGACAGTATTTTCATGAACATCATAGACTATTTTTTTCCTTAAAAATATTCTTGCTTTTATGCCAATCCAGATTAATTCAGGATCATGAAAATAAAAAATTTCAGAATCAGATTTTTTTAATCTCGACCACAACTCCCTGCGAATGTATTTCCTATCTGACTCTTTCGACCATAAAGGCAGACCGAAAACTTTGACTTTTTGTTTAGTTTTGTAATCAAAATCCGCAGGAGCATGTAATTGGACTGAAAAATGATAAGCTAGGGAGACAGCTTCTTTATGGAAAATGCGATTATCATTCCATCTATGAACACTTGTTCCTATGAATATGGATCGTTTATCAGGCATGTATTTTTGATTTAAGATCAGCAAGCCACCCGGTTTTAGAATATTTGAATATAATAATTCCAACAATGACATAGATCACGCTCGTAGTTATTAATTGAGAAACAGCTGAAATATTTAATAATGAAAATAAATGACTAATCAAGTATATGATCAATGTGCCAATCACAACATCTCGTATTAATTCAAGATTCCATAATTTATTATGATAAAATCTTTGAATAAAAAAAGCACCCAATAGCCCGGCAACAATATGGCTAATTAGAAAACTGACTAAGGCAGTTGTCAACAGATCAAAACCTAATGTCTTCCCAATAAAAAAGATTGTAATCAATACAACGGCAGCTAAACCATATATCAGAGAATTATACCCTTTTTCTGAAACAGCATCGATTGGACTTCGTGTTAAACCAGAAAATGTATAAAAAGGCAATGCTAGAATTGTCAGCCGTAATATGGTTATTCCAGTGTCACTCACTTCACCTAACCAAAACGATAAAATCAAAGGAGCATTTATATAACAATATGCTGTACCTATTACACTAAAGACAATTCCTGCTTTTAAGAAAATATTGAGGAAATTTGCCACATCATCCATAGCGCCACTGGCAATTTTATTAGAAATTCTTGGGAGCAAAACCATTCCGATAGGATTTACAATAATTAATGAAAGTCTCACTAAACTTAAGCTTGAATTAAAATAAGCCACACTTTCGAAGTTTACTGATTGTGCTAAAACAAGTGGTATACCTGCTAATAAAATAAATTGGGCAACAAAGCTTGGTATACGTTCTAAACCATATTTAATAACTTTTTTAGATTGATGAAAATTTATTTCATGAATATTTATTCCATTATTACGAATAATAAATGCAAATATCATAACTATTAGAATACATGATCCTATCCAAGACAATCCTTCATATAGATCAATCACGAACGTAAATACAATTATTGGAATAATAGCAGTTCCCAGTAATTGAAAAATATTAGCACCAATCATATTCATATACCCACGATACAAAGCATATGTAATGAATTGAGCACTAATACCTAACGAAAATATTATATATATCCAAAAATGTTCAGAATAGAAACCAGTGATATCAAACCAAAGTATACTTACTATCAATATGACAGTTAATGGTATTGTAACAATTATAAATAAAATAAAAGAAATGTCACCAAAAGGCCTTTGAAAATTTCTACTTAAATAGTTTGGGAGTCCAACATTCATACCTATCAATAAAATTCCAACAACCGCAGACAAGGTCCTCTTTATTAATAAAAATTCACCTAGAAGTTCAAGACCATGTATTCGAGCAATTAAACCATTTAGAATAAAAACACCACCTATTACAATAAGCCCATTTAAAAATGTGACCAAAAAATCACTTTTAAATGAAAGTTTATGTGAAAATATATTCAAAATATTTCCAGTTTTATCAAGGAACAACTTTGATATTTTTAACTTGATCTACATGTGTAGAAGCTATAGTAATTCCAATAAGCATCCACAAAACTCGATTATCATTAATATCACCAGAGAATTGTGCTGAAAAAAACATTACCAAAGTTACCGCTACCCATACAGCGCTATGATCTGTAAAAATTCCCTCCACTAGACCTTCACTTATTTTTTTATATGATATGATTAGAAAACTAATGAAAATAATTATCCCTATTGACCCATATTCAACTAATACTTCGAAAAAAACATTATGAGGGTACCATCTCCAATCACGCCAGATAAATAACGAACTAAATCCTCCAGCACCTAAACCTAATAAATTATTCCATAGCGAAGAAAACCAACTTTCAATAGACATTTGCCAATAGTCTAAACGAGTAGCTACTGTACTAACATGTTTAACACCTTCTGGAGTTAATAGTACGGCGCCTTGAGTAATATCAAAAAATCGTTTAGTTATAATTTCTGGTAATATAATTAATAAACTGAAAGCAATAATTATCGCAAATGAAACATATAAATACATACGTTTTTTATGCTGCTTTTCAAATAAGTAAGCATAACATAATATTCCTAAAAAAATACTGATCAATGGACCTCTTGAACCTGTAGCGATTATAGCAAGTAATAATGCTAATAAAATTAAAAAATTTGAAATATTATAAAATACTGATCGTCGAATAATGTAAACAGTCATAATTGTTGCGCCAATAGCTAAATACCTACTGACTTGTATTGGGTTTGCACCAGGAATCGAAAAACGATTATAGTATCCCAATAGAAATGCAAATTTTCCTGAAATGGCGAAATATAAAAATTGACCAATAATTCCAAACAAAATTATCAAAATTGAATACTTAAAATAATTCAACAATATTTTTGAATCATTTTGTGTTTTTATGAAAATTATTGGTGTAAGAAACATCGTAACACCAATGAATCCAAAACGGATAACCTTATTATAACCATAAATAGGTGAAGGAGTATAGAAAAGAGAGAATGCAACTATTACAGCAAAGGTTATGAAAAGGATTAATGGTTGTTTGCGTTTACCAATCAATGTCCATTCACCTTCAAGGAGCAATTTTATCAATCCAAACCAAATAACCATGGTAATTAATACAGTAATATCTACAATAGCAAAGATAGATAAAGACTCAATAATTACACCTTTTATTACAGCTGTAAAACTTAAAAGCATAAGGGTAAATCCAACATGATTTATTAATATCCACAAGACTATTAATCCCAGTGGTATCAATACAATAACCAAGGGATGAGTCTTTATACCAATAATTATACAAGCTAACTCACTTAATGCAAGAAAGATAAGCGAGATTTTTTTATACATTAAATTGTTTTTAACTGCTTTCTAAAATCTACCGAGTAATAATCTAAATATATATATACAATTGATAATAAAAATGCCATTATTACTGAAGCAATTACGATAAGCGATCTGATTGGTTTTATTTTATTAATTGCAACTTTAGGTTCATCTATAACCTGTAGAGTAGGAATATTTTTACTTTCTTCTAAACGAGCTGTTTCATATTGTGGTAATAGTAGTTCTAGGAGTGTATTTTGGATTGTTAATTCTCTTATCAATCTTGCATTTTCCATTCCTAATTCAGGGAAACTATCAAAATTTATCATCGTGGGCAGATATTCTAATTCATTTATTAAATTCTTACCCTCTATTTTCTCTAAACCCAAAATGATATTCAGCAACTGTTTATCCAAACTCGAAGTAATTAAATCTAATTGTTTTTCTTGTTCATTTAACATTATTTCATACCTATTAACAGCAGGATTATTTGGATTCAATGTAACTTTGGAAACATTTAACTGAATCTCAGTTTGAGCCTTAAGAGTATACAATTCAGTGTAGGCTATCATTTCCTGATTATAAAGTTGGCCATAGGCTTGCATTTCCTGGATGTAGATTTGGCCATAGGCTTCATATTGTGCGCTTATTTGAGATACAATATCAATGATACCTGTTTTTTCCTGAAAGTTTTTTAGCCTTATTTCTGCAAGTGCCAAATCTGTTTTTGTTTCATTTAATCTTTGTTCTAAAAATTCTCTGTTGAATCTCCCCTTATCCATACCCAACTGCTGATTAACACTATCCAGTTTTGTCAGTAATTCTGCTACTATCGCTTTAGCAATTTCAGGTTTCTTATCTATTACTGATATTTTAAGAGTCCCTTCTTCTGTTACTTCTAATTCCATTTTATCTTCAAATGCCACCATAGCAAATTCAAGATCTTTCTCATCGTATCGATTAATCAAATCGAATTTTTTTACTATATATTCTTTTACAGACCTGCTATTTAAGATAGCGATAAAGGTATTTATATCCTCGCTGATACTTGAAAGACCAAAATCAGATATTGGAATCGGTGATATTGAAGATAAAATATTAAACCTCCCTGCTCCAGAAGAGAGTATTGTTGCTTCAGATGAATACCATTTAGGCAACAAAAATGCTATAATGACTGAGGCAACCGCTACAATTACAACATTTTTAGCAACAAACCTCTTTTTCCTCCATAAAATGAATAAATTCTTCTGCATATTTGTTTCTGAAAATTCATCAATTTCATCCTTGACCCCTTTATTATCAATCAATCCATATCTCTTTAAATCACCAATACGATTACGCAGTGTTTTTTCAGTCATTCCATATTGATTAGCTACTTGTTTTCTGATAATTGGATCTGTCAGGATTTCCGGATTATCTTTAATTAAATCTAATATTTTTTGTTCGTGGGTGGATAATTTGATCATCAAATTGTTGCTTGATATGCTAGGATTAAAGTTGCTATAGATGTCAGAGCCTGAATAAAACCTGTATTTCCGAATAAGATACTAGTGTATAATTCGGGTATTTCAATTATATCACCAGGTTCAACATATTGATCATTGGCGAAACGAATTGTTTTCCCATCCGCTCTAATAATTTTCGTTCTAAAAGCTGAACCGATATCTAATGCGCCCCCACTCATGGCAATATAATCTTTAACTTTATAACCTGGAATATAGTTTAATATTGTAGGCCTTCGAACAAAACCAGTAATGGTAATTTTATTTCTATTATACTCTGTCAAATTCATTTGTTCTTCTTTATCAATATTCAGAAAAGGAGCATATATTATATCACCTTCAGTTAGTAGAGGATTATTTTCCAAATCACCATTTAATAAAAATTCTTTGAGAAAAAAATTTTTTACTTTTCCGTCACGAATTATAATAATCTTATTTGGATCAGCATATTTTTGAATACCTCCAGCACCGTTTACTGCATCCAGTAAGCGGCTAACAGGCGTTATCATTACAAATTTAGGATTATTAAATGCTCCATGAGCCAAAACCTTAAATTGACGAAAACGGATTAAAGTGACAGATATAATTGCTTCTTTATATACTTTTCCTTTTCTTTCATCCAATTCCCTTTCAATTTCAGCCAAAGACTTACCTAAAACATTTATAGGTCCAATTTTAGGGACAAATAGAACTCCAGTTGGATCGATAATCACAAAATTGTCAATATTTTCAACCGACCATTCCTTTGAAATTGATTCTTCAAACAACCCGCTGGTAATATTAATTCTCAATCTGTCTCCAGGTCCAAGAAAATATGTCTCAGGATCAACAGGATGTTCAAGAGCTAATGGTATCACTCCATATTCTCTATATATTATAGGTGTATTAGATTCTTCAATTTGTGGTAGTTCAAGCGATTGCTGATTTTGAGCTATAACCAAACTTAAGTAATTAATTAGTAGAATAAATTTTCCAAGAATTTTCATATTCTTATAAGACTCCTAATCTTTCCTGTTGATAGGTATTGTTTTGAATTTCCTGCCACCAGGTTTTGTTATCTAAATACCAGTCAATTGTTTTTCTGATTCCCGTTTCAAATGTTTCTTTAGGTGACCAACCTAATTTGTTTTGCAATTTTGATGAATCAATAGCATAGCGAAGATCATGGCCGGGACGATCTTTCACAAAAGTGATTAATTCCTGGTAAGATTTGAGATTTTCAGATGGTCTGATATTATCTAATAGATTACAAATCGTTTTTACAATATCAATATTCTTGATTTCATTGTTACCGCCGACATTATATGTTTCACCAATTTCACCTTTCTCAATAATCGTATGAATCGCGTCACAATGGTCATCAACAAACAGCCAATCCCTTATATTCTCACCTGTACCATATACAGGTAGTGGTTTTTCCTGAAGGCAATTCAATATCATAAGTGGAATCAATTTCTCCGGAAATTGATATGGTCCATAATTATTTGAGCAATTGGAAATGATTATAGGCAGACCATAAGTACGATGCCATGCTCTCACTAAATGATCAGAGGATGCTTTTGAAGCTGAATATGGTGAACTGGGATCATAGGGGGTTTCTTCTGTAAAAATGCCATCATTGTCCAAACTGCCAAATACTTCATCTGTTGATATATGATGAAATCTGAAAGATTTCTGATCTTCTTTTGTTAATGATTGATAATAGCGTAGTGATTTTTGCAGTAAAGTATATGTTCCAGAAATATTGGTTCGGATAAAATCACTTGGTCCATCAATGGATCTATCTACGTGGCTTTCTGCTGCAAAATTGATGATAACATCCGGTTTATGGAGCAGAAATAATTCTTGAACAAGCTCTTGATCACAAATATCGCCTTGAACAAACGCGTAGCGTTTATCATTATCGTATTTTAATAAATTCTGTGGATTACCAGCATAAGTAAGTTTATCTAGATCGATAATTTTATCTGCATAACCATTACTCAATATAAAACGAATAAAATTGGATCCAATAAAACCGCTGCCTCCAGTAACAATAAATATCCTACCCATTATGAAACTTCAAACACCGGTAATAATGATTCATCCTGTTCAGCTAATGCAGGAAAAGACATATCACGATTTGAAAGAAATGGTTCCTTGATTGGCCATTGAATATTCGCAGTTTTGTCATTCCATAAAATTCCATATTCATCTTCAGGATAATATTTTTCAGTACATTTATACTCAAAAATAGCTTCATTGCTTAACACACAAAAACCATGGGCAAATCCCGGGGGTACATATACAGCTTGGTGATCATTATCATTTAATGTTGTTGCAAATACTTTTCCGAATGTAGGAGATCCTTTGCGAATATCGAGAGACACATCATATATCTCACCGAGAACACACCTGACTAATTTCCCTTGACCATGTTCAAGTTGATAATGCAACCCGCGAAGAACTCCCTTTGCTGATTTTGATTGATTATCTTGCTTGAATTCTAAATTTAATCCTGCATTTATAAAGTGTTCTGCACGGTAACTTTCAAAGAAATAGCCTCGATCATCATTATAAACCTCAGGTGCCATTATAAACAAACCTGGAAATTCAGTGGCGGTTATTTTCATCGTTTTTTTCTACCCACATTATCATACTTAAAACCGAGTTTTTCTAAATCATCTATTTTTAAAATGTTCCGGCAGTCCAATATATTTGGAGATTTTACGAGCCCCTTTAATTTCAAAAGATCCATTCCCCTGAATTCGTTCCATTCAGTCATGATAACGACACCATCTGCATCTTTTACTGCTTCTTCCCAGGACACATAGGTATCCAAATCATTATAGAGCTTTTTCATATTATCATTTGCAGCAGGATCGAATGCTTTTATTATTGCTCCATTGCTTTGCAAGGCATCAATTATATCAATTGCCGGTGATTCCCGAACATCATCTGTTTGTGCTTTAAAGGCTAAACCAAGGATGGCGATGGTTTTATTTTTAATATTTCCATCAAAAAGATTAAAAAGTTTTTTAACCATTCGTTCTTTTTGCAATTGGTTTGCTTCAACAGCACTTTTTACAACTTTCAGGTTTGCCCCCATTTCTTCAGCCATTGAAATCAGTGCTTTGGCATCTTTTGGAAAACACGATCCACCAAACCCTGGTCCTGGGTGTAAAAATTTTGGGCTTATTCTGCCATCTATTCCCATTGCTTTTGATACAACATGGACATCAGCTCCGATTTCATCACAAATATTTGCTATTTCATTAATATAGCTGATTTTTACTGAAAGAAATGCATTACTGGCATATTTTATTAATTCTGCAGTTTCAATGGTCGTTTCAATCACAGGTGTTTCATTTATATACAGAGGTCTATAAACATTTTTCATTGTATCAAAAGCACGAGCGCTAGATGCGCCAATAATGACTCTGTCCGGCCAAAGAAAATCTTTTACTGCAGACCCTTCTCTTAAAAATTCAGGATTTGATACATAATCAAATTTATTTTCTTCATTAGATGTCTTTCTTATTATTTCAGTTATTATAGCACCCGTTCCAATCGGAACAGTACTTTTAGTGCAGACAACTTTATAACCATTTAGGTTAATACCGATCGCCCGGGCGACTTCAAAGACGGCTGAAAGGTCAGCTGATCCATTATCACCTTCAGGAGTTCCTACTGCGATGAAAATAACGTCAGCTTTTTGTATAGATTTATTGACTTCTGAAGAAAATAATAATCGACTGGATTGTACATTTCTATGGACTAATTCCTTTAGCCCGGGTTCGTAAATAGGAATTTCACCATCTTGCAGTCGTTTTATTTTAATTTTATCAATATCGGTACATACAACTTTATGACCATAATCCGAAAATCCAGCTCCGCTGACAAGACCGACATATCCTGTTCCAATTACTGCTATTTTTTTCATATATATACTTTTATTGCTATAAAACTACGTATTTATCGACGAAAACAAAATAATAAATATCAGCTTAAACCTATAAGTCTCCTTATATACCATTCGATTGATATAAGTAAAATTAATAACGCTAGACAAAAAATGTTTTCATTTAACCTCGCATTTTTAACAATTATTTCTTTTTTAAGTTCCGGTTTAATATTACCAATTAATTCTGCCCGGGACTCCCAAGGCACATATTTGCCGTTTGTAAGAGATGAAATAATCTGTAAAATTTCATTATTCACGGAAACTTGATTTAATTCAATCTGACTTTCATCAATAAAAAGTGATCCATGCTGAGTATAAATATCATTTTCATTTTCTAGGGTAATTTCAAATGAATACGATCCAGGTTTTCCAGCAAGAAATCTGGTTTCCCATTGCTCATTGACTGGATTATAATTTAATTCATACGTTATAGGAGTATTTTCCTCACTAGATAAAGTTATATATCCGGTCAAAGATGATATATCTTTTGAATCATTATCAAAATGCGATCCTACTACATGTACTTCTTCGCCCTGTTGATACAAATTCTTATTCACTCTAAAGTAAAGTTCATTTTCTCCACTCGTATGCATTAACCATGAAAATAGATTATTTAATAATGAACCGCTGATATCTTGATGTTCTGATTCTGTCATTTTATAATAAAGTGTTGAAAAGTCTGAAGATGTCCAAATTCCTGACCTTAACCCTTCCACTTCTCCAGAAACTAACAATGGTATAGATGAATTAACATAATATGCCAGGCTAGAAATATTATCCCCTGTCTCTATAAATATTTTAGGGTGCAGAGGGGGAAATAAATTCTCATTGTTATTTGGATCAAATAAATCGTTATCTAGGTATTTTAAAATTAAATCATTTTCAGACCAATACCACTGTCTGCTTTTATTGTCCTCAATAATATTCTTCGAATGTTGTACATGAAAAAAAGGGTAAATGGACTCTGCGGATTTATTGTCTGTATTTGGACCAGCGACCAGAAACAATGATGATTTCTGAGATACTAATTTTTTTGCCAGAATCTGCTGCCATCTATTTGAAATAGGTGCCAATGGAAAATTGTCAAAAACAATTAACTCATAGGATGTGGACCAGAATTTATTAATTGAAGAAATGAATTTTTCACCCTGCTGTATGTAATGATCTAATTCTACTCTGGGAATATTTTTAATTATTTTCTTTAAAGGCCCGGTATTAAAATTTGGAGAACCTGTTATTAATGCAACTTTATATCTATCTTTAAGGACAGTCACTTGGAAGAATTGGTTGTTATTTTTGATATTAATTTCATCCGCTAAAACAGATGTTTTGACGATATAGTTATTTTCTCCAAGAGTCTGTGGTGCTATTCTAAATTTTGCATTAGATAGAGAACCATCACCTTGCAATTGTATAAATTTTGAACCTAAAAGCTTTTTTCCTTTATATAGCAATACATTTACACGATCATGTACTCTTCCGTGCGAAGATATGGTCACATTGATTTCCATTTCCTCACCTTTAATAACAACCGTTGGAGCTTCAAGTGCTTGTATTGCTACATCCACTAACGGAATGGTATCGCCAACACCGATAGTATAAATTGGGATAGGCAAGTCTTTTAACTGACTCTGTTTTTGCTCCCCTTTTGTGACTTGACCATCAGAAATGATAATCGCGCCAACAAGTTCTGACTCTACTTCCTCAATATGAACAATGACCTTGCCTAAATCGGTCGCTTCACCATCAAGCACAAAGGACTTTTCATTTGCATTATAAACTTTATAATCAAAATAATAATTCTGTGTTTCTTTGTCGTTTTTTACAGCTGAAGCAAAATATGAATTCACATTATCAATATATGAATTTGGAGAAAGTGTTTGGTGATAACCCATGCTCACTGATCGGTCAGCATATATATTCCATCTCAAGGGGAATTGATAATGATCCTTCCAGGATAATTTCGGTTGTAACATCATGATTAGAAGCACAATAAATACACAAATTCTAATTGCAATTAAGCCCATGAGTTTGTGTTCATTCCTGATAGCAGTTATGATCCAGAACAGGGTCAAAACTACAGCAAATAAAAATGACCAAAACCAGCCATCAGCTTGCTGTAAAAACTGTATTGACACCTATTATGCCAGTTTCAAATTGGGATCAATGTCAAAATCCATGGCAGAAGAAACGCCTTTGCGTAAATAAAGTTCACCTAGATATGCCACCATGGCCGCATTATCTGTACATAAAGATAAGTCAGGATATAAAACTATTATCGAGGCTAATCTGCTTTCAACAGCTTTGCGTAATGTTTTATTGGCTGCCACACCCCCGGCGATGACACATGTTTTGACATTTGCTTTTTTAACTGCTTGATCAAGCTTTCTAACTAAAACATCAATTATCGCCTGCTGATAGCTGGCTGCAATATTTTCTAGTGAAATATTATTATCTTTTTTCGAATCCATGAAATATAGCAATGCTGTTTTCAACCCACTGAAACTAAATTCCAGTTTATCATCTTTTAGAAATGCTCTGGGAAAATCAACAGCTTTAGGATTTGCATTTTCTCCCAGTTTCTCAATTTCTGGTCCACCCGGATAACCTAATCCTAAAATTCGCGCTCCCTTATCAAATGCTTCACCGGCGGCATCATCCCTGCTGGTACCCATCAACGTATAATTTCCCATGTCTTTCACTAGCCAAAGTTGGGTATGCCCACCGGATACGAGTAAACATACAAAGGGAAATTTTAGTTCAGGATTTGCAAGAAAATTAGCGAAAATATGTGCTTCCAAATGATTGATGCCGATAATAGGTTTCTCTAATCCTTGAGCTAAACCTTTTGCAAAACAAACGCCGGCTAATAATGTGCCTGCTAGACCAGGCCCTTTTGTAACAGCAATACCATCTAGATCCTGTTTTTGAATAGATGCCTCCGTGAGCGCTTGATTCACGATTGTATTTAAAAGGAGTTCATGTTCTCGGGATGCTAACTCAGGGACAACGCCACCAAAATTGGAGTGAATTATTTGTGAACTGACAATCGTAGAAAGAATTTTATTGTCTGAACAGATGGCTGCTGCTGTTTCGTCGCATGACGACTCAACACCCAGAACAATCAATTTATATCCTTTGTTACAACCAGTTCAAGATTCCGAGGTGAAAGGTCTTGCCATTCAAGAATATCTACTGGAACACTTACTGTTGGCTCATAATAGTTTTTACCAGAAATCCATTGTTTTGCAAAATCAATGGTTACAAGAATATCTTTAGGATTTACAGCTGCTATGCGATCGACACCACCAATCACTGTCAAAGCTACAGTAGTCGGATTTACAAATAAACGTAAATTAGGTAATACATTAATAACTTTTACAGGAATCTCACTGATGATGCGTTCACTTACAGACTGTATATCTTGATGTATAGAAATTGTTGTTTGAGAATATTCTACCAGAGATCTAGTTTGATTGTCAACTTTTAAATTAACATCTATATCAAAATCCTGTAATAAAAATGTATCTTTTATCGTTGAAACATATTTCATTTCCTGGATGACTTCTCGTGGTCCGGCAACTTCAATGGAAGCTGGGTATATATTTATGTTTCCAACCAATGTATATCCGGGGGCAGGATTTATTTTTAAAGGAGCTTTTACTGTTAACTTTTTTACCATGTATTCATCCAGACTGATATGGATAGAGTCCGGGTAAACGACTTCTATGTATTCAAGTTCGTAAGAAGGAGGAATAACAACTTTTTGAGGATAGTGCTCGTAATATTCATTTAGGTAAAAATCATACTCTTCTGATATTCGATCAAGATCAATGACCAGTTTAAAATTGGAAATGAAGTTTTTAAGCAACAGTGTTTTAAAAAGAGCACGCCCGGGACCTTTCAAACGGACCTGGGCGTATTCTGGAACTTCTTTTTTATGGGCTTTTTGGGCACTCAAATTGCGGGCTTCTATAGGCATATCTATGACCATGGAATATTCATTATCACTGACTACAAACACCCATAAAAGGATTGCCAATCCAACTGCGCCTAACCTCATACCCAACGATTGCCAATTGAGATATTTTTGCAGTTGGTTCTTGCTCATTATATCATCGCAGTCTTAGGGATATATCCTTATTCTTCTAAATCAGACGATTCTTCAACAATTTCTTTCTGAAGTTCATCAGACATTTCTATTTTTTCTGAAGCGGGTGCATCCTGTTTATCAAGAAAATCTTTTACAGAATCCTTAGTTGCTTTTTCACCGTCTTCAGAATACACTTCTGAAAAGAGTATGATTTTTTTATCATCAGGATTGACGTCCATAACATTGCCTGAAGCAGTATCACCAGGATTGAGTTTTGAAGCAACCTCTTTGCGTTGTTTCTTTTGTTTTTTTCCGAAAGGAATAATGCCTTCAACATCCATATCCAGTTGCAGGATGATGCCTTTATCTAACACGCGGATAATCGTTCCACTGACTTCTTTACCTGTTTTATAATGTTTAATAATCTCCGGCCATGGATCATCGGTCACCTGTTTCAAGCCCAGTGAAATACGACGGTTATCCCGGGACATTTCCAGCACTTTAATTTTTACTTCCTGATCTTTTTCCAAAATTTCTTTTGGATGCCTGATGATTTTTGTCCATGAAATATCAGAAACATGGATAAGTCCATCTATACCAGTTTCCAATTCAACAAAGGCCCCGAACTGGGTCAAGTTATTAATAACACCTTTATGGGTTGAGCCGATCACATATTTATCTTCTATTTCATCCCATGGATCCGGTTGGAGTTGTTTAACACCCAAGCTGATTTTACGATCATCCGAATCAATCGAAAGAACCATCGTTTCCACTTCATCGCCCAGCTTATACAACTCGTTGGGATTACGGACATGGCGTGTCCAAGACATTTCTGATACATGTATCAAACCTTCCACACCAGGTTCCAATTCAACAAAGGCTCCATAATTGGTCATACTGACTATTTTACCTTTAACAGTGGAATGGACCGGATAATTGACTGCTACATCTTCCCATGGATGGGGTGTCAATTGTTTTAATCCAAGAGAAACGCGCTGTTTTTCTTGGTCAAAATCGATGATTTTAACAGTGAGAGCATCATCAATATCAACCACTTCAGAGGGGTGGTTTACACGTCCCCAGGATAGGTCTGTAATATGCAAAAGCCCATCTACACCGCCAAGATCTATGAAAACACCAAAGTCGGTGATATTCTTTACACGGCCTTCCAACACAGTGCCAATTTCCATTTCACTCAATAATACATCGCGCTGTTCTTTCAGGCTTTCCTCGAGAATAACCTTATGTGACACAACAATATTTTTACGTGCTTCGTTCAGTTTTACAACACGGACTTCGATATTGGTATCCAGCAATGTGTCAAAGTCCTTAATGGGCCGCACATCAATCTGAGAACCGGGTAAGAATCCAAGAATCCCTTCCAAGTCCACAACCATGCCGCCTTTAATTCGCCTGCTGATCTTGCAGGTAAAAGTGGTTTGATTATCAAAAAGTTCTTTCAGTTCTTGCCAGCGGCGCATAAAATCAGCCTTTTCCTTGGAAAGAACCATATTGCCGCGGCGGTCTTCAAGCCGTTCCAGATATATATCAATCTGATCACCGATCTTGGGTAGTGTTTCATCATTGAATTCTTCCCTGTCAATCATGCCTTCAGATTTAAAACCGATATCAATGAGTATTACATAGTCATTCATACCAATCACCCGGCCTTTGATGACCTGGTTTTCAGAGACATCAGCTAATGAATTTTCATATTTATTCTTTAATTCATCTGCGACATCCTCATTTATTTCAGCTTCTTCAATTTCCTGTCTGCTTATGGTGCGAATATCACTGAATAATTGGGGGTCTAAATAATTTATACTTTTGTCTGTTGTACCGTTTGTTGTTGTTTCGACCTCTGGTGTTTCTTCCACCACTGTCTCTTCTACAGCGATATCAACACTGGCGTCTTCCACTAGAGTTTCAGACGTCTGTTCTGAAGTCATTTCTTCGTTTGTCATATGGTTATTGTTTCCTATTAGTTACTATAGTTTTTTGTTTGTTAACGATTTCAATTATCTTCGATACCTGCCCATCGATGGTTAAATCAGTTGTATCGATTTCTATGGCATCCTCTGCTTTTCTCAAGGGTGATAGTTCCCGTGATGAATCATACGCGTCACGGCGTTGGATATCTTCCACTAATTCATGGATTGGCTTTTTTTCACCTAAGGCCAGCAAGTCTCTCTGTCTCCGTTTCGCTCGAACTTCAGCATCTGCAAACAAATAGAACTTGAATTTCGCATCCGGGAATACAACAGTACCAATATCTCTGCCTTCCATCACACAATTTGTTTTGAAAGCAAACTTGCGCTGTATTTTCACCATTGCTGCACGAACGTTTTTTAATGCACTAATTATACTAACATTGTCCGTTACGTCGACAGATCGAATATCATCAGAAACATCAACACCATTCATCATGATCTGCAAATTTCCTTCATAATCCACCAAATCAATGTTAAGATCATTCAACAGATTATTTATCTGATTCGTATCTGAAATGTTAATTCCAGCATTGATCACTGCAAGAGTAACACATCTGTACATTGCTCCCGTATCAAGATAAGTAAAACCCAATTTTTCAGCAACAATCTTTGCAGTTGTACTCTTGCCAGTAGCGGCAGGTCCATCGATGGCAATTATTATCAATTTACCTTCTCAAAAAGCCAACAAATTTACTATTTCTGTAAATATAAAACCTATAATTATAGTCATTCCAAATATTATGTAATTTATTACAGTTTGCGGAGAGTATTCACTTCAGTTTTTGTTAATTTGCGCCATTTTCCTACGGGAACACCTTTTAGGTCGATAGGGCCATAACTTTTTCTGTGTAATAAAAATATTTTCCTCTTCAAAACGGCCATAATCCGTCTAATCTCTCGGTTTTTGCCATGACATAATTCCAATCTGACTAAAACTCTTTTTTTAATAACTTTTTGCTGCAGAACTTTGGCTTGACCTTTTTGTCTAAAACCAATGAAAATTCCTCGACGCATTTTCATGATTTCTGATTTATCTAGCATGCGATCAATTTCTAATTCATAGATACGGGGAATTTTATTCTTCGGCAGCATTAATTCTTGGGCTAATAAACCATCATTCGTTAATAACAAAACACCAGTAGAATTGCGATCGAGCCTGCCTATGGTGAATAACCTTGGTTTCCTTGGTACTAACTCCATGATAGTTTTGCGTCCTTGCGGATCATGCGCAGTGGTGATGTAGCCCTTTGGTTTATTGAGAATAATCACCCTTACATCACTTTGAATTTTGATCCGTCTGCCGTCAAAAATAACCTCATCTTCTTCAGCAACATCAAAAGCCGGATCCATCTGCAAAACACCATTTACTGTGGTCGTAGCAGCAAAAATGAGCCTGTCTGCTTCACGGCGGGAAGCCACTCCCCCCATGGCAAGGTATTTATTTAAACGCATTAAATATAAAAAATAATGTCGATCAGAAACTGATCAATGTTATGCTGAAGGGCTTTCAGCAGGCTGGTCTATTTCAGGGGATGGTTGTGCTGGTTCTGGAATAAAAGCTTCTAATTGCTCTTCACTATCATCTTTAGTCAATTCAATAATCTCTTTCAATTTAGGCATATCGGAAATTCGATTTAGTCCAAAATACTCAAGAAATGTATCTGTTGTTGCATAGAGTAAAGGCCGTCCAGGACCTTCATCACGACCTTTAATTTTGATCAAATTTCTATCTAGGACTGTTTTCAATACACCACTGCAATCGACACCGCGAACTGCTTCAATTTCGAAGCGATTGACCGGCTGCTTGTAAGCAATTATTGCCAATGTTTCCAATGCAGCTTGTGAGAGAGTTAATTTTCCGGATTTGTTTAATAATCGGCGCACCCATGTTTCATATTCAGCTCGAGTAGTAATTTGATAACCGCCAGCTACTTCTTGAATTTCTAAAGGCCTATTCTCCATAACAAACTTATCCTGCAGTTTTGGAATAAGATTAGTCAATTGAGGTGAATCATCTACAAATACAAGATTCATTCTGGTTTGGGTTAAAGATTCAGGAGATGCAAAAAGCAATGCTTCTAAAATAAGCAGTTGTTCTTTCTCAGTCATATCACGCTTCTGCGGTTAGCAGTTGAATTTCAAGTTCCCCAAACAGTTCATTCTGTACAATGGTAATTTTATGCGATCGTATCAGTTCCAGCAAGGCCAGAAAAGTAACCACAATTGCAATTTTAGAATCCAGTTGGTTGATGAGTGTAGAAAATCTCATACGGCCGTCACCATCAAATGAACGCATTATTAATTCTTTTTGATCATCAAGGTGAACAGGCTCTCTTTCTAATTCATAGGATTGGATCACCGGCATATTATCCATTGCAACTTTAAATGCACGGGCAATATCATATAGAGTTACATCTTTGAGAATAACATTAACCTCTTCAGGAGCATCAGTTATATTAACTGTTTTACCTTTGGGGAATACTTGGCTGCGTTTTGCGGCGTATATATCCAATGTTGCTGCAGTTTCCTTGAAGCGAGAGTATTCTAACAATTGATCGACCAATTCTTTCCGGGGATCCATAATGTCATATTCCTCATCCAATGCCGGTCTTGGCAGCAACATTTTTGATTTAATGCGCATGAGCGTGGCAGCCATAACAATGAATTCTCCGGCGATATTGATATTCATTTTTTTTATTTCTTCCAGCATCTCCATAAACTCTTCTGTAATATTGGCGATGGGGATGTCATAAATATCAATTTTATCGCGGCGGATAAAATAAAGTAATAAATCCAGCGGACCTTCAAAATTTTCTAAATGAACACGGTATGTCATGCCTTATAATTTAACCCTGTTACATCTCGTACCGGAGTTAAAAATGTTTCTGCAACCGCTGATGCTTTTTCTGCACCTTGTTTCAGGATATCATGAACTTGGTCTTGATGTTGTTCATAATAATCTCTTTTCTGTCTAAATAGCTTGAAATGTTTCATGATTGTGGAAAATAATTCTTTTTTGATTTCACCATAGCCTGTCCCGGGAGTTTGGAATTTATCTGCCAACTCAAGCTTTCCATTTTCATCGAGGAATAAGCAAAAAATTTTGAACAAGGTACAATTAGTATTTTTTACTTCATTTACGCCTGAAGAATCTGTGACTATGGACATAACCTTTTTCTGAATCACTTTTTCAGAACCGAAAATGGGGATGGTATTATTGTATGATTTACTCATTTTCTGACCGTCCAATCCAGGAACCAGTTGTGTATCTTTATCAATATCCAGTTCAGGTACGATCAAAACATCACCGAATGTCTGGTTGAAGCGAACAGCAATATCCCTTGTCATTTCCAGATGCTGTTTTTGATCTTTACCAACAGGAACAATTTCACCGCCAAATAATAGGATATCTGCTGCCATGAGAATTGGATATGAAAACAAGCCCATATTTGCTTTTAAACCTTTAGCGAGTTTATCTTTATACGATGTGCCTCTTTCCATGAGCCCAACACTTGTTACAATGGATAAAATCCACATCAATTCTGCAACTTGCGGGATATCACTTTGAACCCAAAAAGTAGATTTTTCAGGATCCAAGCCAAGGGAAAGGAAATCCATGGCTGCACTCATGGTATTTTCTTTTAAAGATGCGCCATCCTGTATGGAAGTCATGGCATGGTAATTCACAATAAAACAAAATAAATCATTCTCTTCCTGATAATGAATCATCCTGGACATCATGCCAAAATAATTGCCAAGATGAAGTTGACCGGATGGTTGTATACCGCTTAAAACGCGTTTCAAAATGATTCCAAAAATAAATACGGACGCCAGGCTGTCTGGTCGTGGTTTATGAATTGCTGGAAGTAGTGAATCCTGTTGGGTTTCCTAGGCAGCCGCTGCAGAGGCATTTTTGCTTCATCCGGTGTAAGGTTGTCCTTTGTCTTATTGCATTGCTGGCAGGCAGCTACGAGGTTATCCCAATAATCGGATCCGCCTCGTTCTTTAGGAATTATATGATCGATGGTCATAGATGATGATTTCGAACCGCAATATTGGCATGTGTGCTTATCTCTTATCATAATATTCTTGCGGCTCATAACAACATTCATGCTGTTATAGCGTACAAAATCCCTGAGCTTGATAATACTAGGCAAGACCACTGTTATTGATGGAGAGTGAACTTTATCTTTATATGTTACCAGAATATCCACTTTTTCCAGATATTTTAAACAGATCGCCCGACGTGCAGTACAAATCATCAATGGCGAATAATTGGTATTCAAGACCAGAACAGCTTTATTTAATAATGATCCATTTCGTGTTGGTTGAAACATCAGCTTTTAACAATCTCTGCAATTGATACAGCTTTAACGAAAAGATCTTTCAACTTCTGACTGAATGTTTCTGAAGATGGATGCAAGCTCTCATTTCTTACCCAGCCTCTGGCATTGATCAAATCTTTGCCACCTAAACTGATGGCTAAATGACTGATTTCATTTTTCTCCGCAAAAAACAGTAAATCACCTGGCTGAGCTTCATGTAATTTGATTTCATTAACAAAGCGATCAGCTTGCAGATATGAATCCCGAGGTAATTCAATATCATGGGCTATGAAAACAGATTGTACAAAACCGGAACAATCAAATCCCAGAGATGACTTACCTCCCCATAAATAGGGAGTTCCTAAAAATGATTGTGCTAAATCGACAATCGATTTTCGTGTTGAAGATAACGCATTGGCATTGAGATTTGACTCAAGAACACCTACTATACCATCCGGCAAAGTAACAGTATAATTAATGCCATTAAATTCAGCATTGACCTTCCCTCCAAAATGGATGGTGCGAATACCATGACCTTCAGTATTTACAATTTCGCCTGAATGTCCAAAGAATGAATGAGTTGTTGTGTAGGTCTCATCTTGGATTATGCCGTAAAAATTATGCGCCCAGCCTTCGTAGCCATCCCATTGTTTGATCTTGGTCCAATTATCAGATTGATCGACGATAGTGCAGGATTCCCCCAGAAGGCCCTGGGTAACCACTTCAGATTGAAATGCAGGTTTTCTATAAAGATTCATGACAGAAACATTTATTACGAAATTTGACATATGGATTAATCAATTATAAATTCACCGACGAATTTATTCACCACTCCGTCTGAAACACAACACATCTTCGAGTAGAATTCGAACTTTGATTACGTTGTGTTTTTAAATTAAAATCTTTCGTTCATATACATCGTAATGTTACAGGGAAGACCGTGAAATCCGGGCACAGTTCCCGCTACTGTAAATGTTTAGAGCATGAGTCAGGAACCTGGACTGGCGATGTAACCACTGATCTTCGGGATAAAGGTCATGATGCAAACGACACCATTCCTTGCTCATGACCCCTTATTAGAAAGGGGTTTTTCTTGTTAAAAAACATATTGTATGTCCTTGTAATAGGGACCTGTTGTCAAGCACTCGCTTGGACTATCGGTGTTTCCGGGTTTGTGCTGAACGATAACCTGGAACCCTTGCCTTATGCAACAGTAACTCACCCTAAAACCGGGTCCTGGGTGATCGCTGACGAAGAGGGGCGGTTTCTCCTTCAGACGGCAGTCGAACCTTACGACAGCCTAGTTTTCTATCGCTACGGATACCGGGAAAAAACCCTAGTTACGGCAGGTGCGAAGCAACTGAAGATATCTCTGCAGCGGGACGCTATCCCAATGGATGTTGTAGAGGTAAAGGGTCAGGCGATTCCCGGCAATACCCCCTGGGAAACTGTCATTGTTACAGAAACGGATCAAATGAACAGCCTGGGTGTGTTCCAACGAGTACCCGGAATCCTGCTCAAGACCTATGGAGGCCGAGCCGGCATCAGCAACGTTGGCATGGATGGAGGCCAAGCGGAACACACAAAAATTGTTCTGGACGGGATTGATCTCACCAGCCCCCAGAACGGACAAACAGATTTATCGGAAATACCGCTTGTATTCTTTCAACAGATGTTTCAATCACGTTATCCTAGTATTGACTATGGTTCCGGATCCATGGATGGTGTCATTCACCTCAGTCCATGGTTCAATCGGTCTTTTGTTAATGTAGCCACCGGAACCTTTGGCTATAAAAGTGCATCCGCCGGATACAGGCTGGCCTTTCCCAATACTGCGCTGCAGTTGATTGGCGGTGGATTTTCCAGCATTGAAGACTACTCCTTCTCGCTTAATGATTCAACATATAACCGTGAAAACAATGGCATTGAACAAACTTTTTTTGGCGGCCGGGTGCAATTCCTGCAATCAAGAAAAACAATTATTAAAACCTCCCTATTCCTTTCCAGCAGTGATCGCGGTGTAGCAGGATCTGTATCTTTCCCTTCACCAAATGCGAACCGTAAGAACACCTTAAGTCTAGTGAATGCTACTTTGATAAGAATTTTGAATTCCGGCCATATCAGTATCCAAGTCAGTCGCCGCGCGAATGATGAACAGTATTCTGATCCGGACTTCGCAGTTAACAGCCGTCATGAGGTATCATCACAACGTCTGAAAATGAAATGGAATCGGCGCCTGCTCAAACATTTGGAGTCCAATACCACACTTGAGCTTTGCAACGAGATGATCAACAGCAGTGATATTGGAAATCGTGACCGAAGTTTGACGGCAGCATCAGTATCACTTGCATACAATGTTACTCCCGGATTCGTCGTTCGTCCTAGTTTTCGGAGAGATGTAGGCGAATCATTCAGGGCAACAACCACTGATTTCAATGTTCAAGTCAAAATTCCAGTTTTAGGCCAAATTAGAGGACGTGTTGGAAATGGCTTTCGCCTACCCACGTTCAACGATATGTACTGGCCTGCAGGGTCATACTCTGCTGGTAATCCGGATCTCAACCAGGAGAAAAGCGCTTATTTTTCCCTTGGCATGGAGCGCATTTTTTCGAAAGAAAGCCGGTTTGGGTTGGAGTGGCGCGAAAGACGAACGAATAATTTAATCACCTGGAACGCTGGGGACGATTTTGTGTGGCGACCCACGAACGTGGCTAAAGCGTTGCGAAAAAGTTATATCATCTCATTCAGAGTTCCGTTCATGACCCAAAACCTGTCTGTTTCTGGTTACCTTACGGGTAACGAGACTAATGATCTGACCACCGACAAGGCCTTACCCTATGTCCCGACGCACACAGGACAATTACTGCTGCAGTATTCCTGGGCAACAGGTACCCTGGATATACAAACCTATTACAGCAGCGAGCGAAACTACAGTGGGTATGATGATGATTATAATCCCATTGATATTACCCTTGATCCATTCACAAATGTGAATTTGGGCCTGCACCTGGCGATGCCGGGTTGGAACGATCTGCGTCTGCATTTCACCTTTGAGAACTTACTTGATACGGATACTTCTTTCTTTCCCGAATACCCGGAGTCGGGTTTACGGGTAAATGGGGGCATTTCAATCCTGTTGTAGAAACCTGTAAATGGGAAAACGTACTTCAGTCCTTAAAGGTCCAGTGAATGCCAAAAGACACCAGTCGTCCCATGGGAGGAAATGTTGAATGATGCTGGATCAGGAAATCACCTTCCTGATTGTCAGGAAACATCTTTAATGCAAACGGTTCAATTGCCTGGAGAATATTGCGGACTGACCATGTTATAGTCATGGTGGATATAGTTGCGGATACATCAAAATTAAGCAACCAAATATCTGATAGATTTAAAGATGTTCCGGCATTTTCTAAAGAAACTCCATCTAAAGGTGATAACAAATTTGATTCTTTTCTGTTTAATAATCCTTCACCATACAAATTAGCAGATAAATCAAATCGATTAAAAAAATGTTCTTTTTTATAAGCTAATTGAAATTGTATTTTTTTACCGATTTCATCCGATAAGTAAAAATTCCCTTTTTGTAAAGAATATGATCCTTTAAATGACAGTTGTTTATATAAAACCAATTGGTTGAATAATTCAACTGTGGAATAATCACCACGTTCAACACTGTTAATTTTACTCACACCATTAAAATAATTTATTCCTGTCTTTACATTTTTGAATTCCGCGTTTATGGACAAAACACCTCTAATAAATCTCTCGATCAGGTCATTATGATTTGCTTCCCAGATGTGAATGTGAGTTGGTCTATATTGTTCACTGAATTCTGTATTGATAGATAAGAATTTCCATGAATTAGAATATTCGACTGAAATATTCCTGTATGTTTCATCACTGGAAAAATACGATCCACCGAAGGAGGCATTAATCCCTTTCCATTTTACTCTTGCGTAAGTCACAGCCCAGTCTATATCCCTTTGGACCGTATCCGTCTTGCTGATGGACTGCGTATTTAAATCCATTCCCAAGGACGTGGAAAATCCTTCAATATTAAAACCATCCAATTCTTGTTTCCACATCTTCCGGCTTATGAATTGTTTTTTCCTGTCTCCATACCATGAGGCATCTATACGGCGCCATTGCTGGAATAAGGTCAGGTGAGATGTCCATTGCAGCTTTTCCCCGGGCGATCTTGTAATGATTCCAGCGGTCAAAATTTCGTCTTCCAGCAGACCATTCACTGCTCCTGAATCTGGCAAACCTGATTCTGTTACCAGCCGTGCAGTTGAAGCGTCAATTAACCATCCTTTATTTTCTGACCTATAATCCACTTTATAAGTTTGTTGCAGCGGAGATGTATTTCCCTTCGGGTGAAAAAACTGACCCTCCCTGCCTGCATAACTCCGTTTAAACCCATGTAAGCCAACGGATCTTCCTGGTGTTTTAAAATCAGCATCTATTGCCAGGAGATCATAATTATAATCTCCCCTTTCGTAATCTAGGGTTGTTGTTGTGGAAGTGGTATCCGGTAATTGGTATATAGTGAGCGGTATCAGGTGTGTGCCGGCGGGTTGAAAAAGTGCAGATATAGCATTTCCGTATCGTAGGGGATAATATGTATAGGTACCGTCAAATAACAGGGGTCCAGACGTCCAGTCTGAATTCCAGAATAACCTCCCTTCCACAGTTGAAATACCAAATTGCCCGCTCCAACCGAAGGGCAGGTTATATGTTTGACCAATCAATAATGATGAAAACAGGAAAGAATTTAATACTCTCATTTGACGAGAAATTTTGTTATCCTTGGCACACCAATGGCAAAAATGAAGCTATTGGCTATTTGATGCAAAAGTGTAAAGCCAAGCCCTGATATATAGAAACCCATAGTCCGGGAAAAATCAAAGCCAGCGCTCACCGGATAGCTTAACGTCGTAAGTGAATCAAAAATAAACGTAAGGATAAAACCAGCAATTCCAACTGTAATGACTTTGTGTAATGAATATTCTCTAATCATAAAAACACCTTGAAGCAACCCACCGACGAAACCCACGCCTGCCATACCAATTATTTGGGAAATAAATAAGGGCGGAAAACTCAAGCCAGAACCCATAGGATTCATTCCAGAAAATATCATTTCGGCTGTACCACCAACGATCAAACCCCACGCTGGCCCCAAATAAAGCCCTGCTGTAAATATAATTACAGTAATGAGTTCAATGTTGGGAATCATGAGCAATGAGAATCCTGCTCCTATAGCCAGAGCGGCAAATATTGACGCCCGCACCAGCTTATTTAGATTCATCCATTCCTTTGTACAGTGCAGTGCGGAATATGTTTTTCCTGTCCGTCCATTTACCGTCTTGCTGGTCTTCTTCCAACGCCAGTTTCATTAGATTCATTTTGGCATCCATATTATCAATTAAATGCACCAGCAATGCTTCTTCGAAACTGGGCTGCTTCGGGCTCTGCCATTCATACCTGCCCTGGTGTGATAAAATAATGTGTTCCAGTTTTTGCTGCAATTCTTCCGGGAATCCTTTGAGACCTGAAACGGTTTCCCGCACCATATCACGGCCGATAACAATGTGGCCGATAAAATAGCCGTCATCAGTGTATTCCGCTTCAAGGTCTGCAGAGATCTCAATCAGTTTACCAATATCATGGAGCAATACGCCCGCTATGACCAGATCCTTATCAAGTTTATAAAATGGTGTCAATTTTTCAGCTATTTTAGCCATGGATAAAACATGCTCAAGAAACCCTGATCTGTAATTGTGATGCATACTAACAGATGCCGGATGGATGAGCAGCTGTTCTTTATTTTCACGATATATGGATGACACTACTTTTTTCAGATAGAGATTTTTCATTTTACCAATGATTTGTACTACTTCCTTCCACATTTTTTTTGGATCATAGGGTGAAGTAGGTACGATCAAAGCAGGGTCATAGCCATAGCGACCATAATGCTGCACAGACGCTGTATTGATCTTCTTAATGACCAGTTGATGGCGATCCTGAAAGGTTTCAACATTGCCCTTTACGGCCACAGGGTCTCCAGCAGAAAATTTTTCATTTAATTCATCTACCTTATCCCAGATCTTGGCATGAACCGTTCCGGTGTTATCCCTTAAAACGACATCCAGGTAGAGATCACCGGCACGGGTATGCCGCAGGTGTTTTTCTACACAGAGATAGAAGCCCTGAATGGATACCCCTTCTTTAAAGGATGATATTTGCGTGATGGACTTCATAGATTAAACCATACATACATTACTAAAAATAAGTAAACTTGAGTATATGAAAGTAACATTGGATACAGTATCATATTCCAACCCGAGTGATCGCAAAATATTGATTTCGTGTTTGAGTGGCTGGTTCACTAATCCGCGAGAACTGCAGTTTACTGAACCGCGTATGACCTATCCCTTTGATTTCAGGAAGTGGTGTTCACAATCGTACAACGAAGATAATATTCAATCTTACGTTGTGAAAATGGATAAATGGATCGTGGCTTATTTAAGTGTAAAAGTTATTTTTGAAAATAGAAAAGCTCATTTCTTCCACTTATTCGTAGATCAGAAATATCGACAACAAGGATTAGCAAAAATGCTTCTAGATCATGCAATCCAATTTGTTGAAAAATCGAAATTGAATTATATCACACTCCACGTTGCGTCAAAAAACGTTCGGGCCAGAAGCATTTACAAACAATTTGGATTTATAGAGGTTGGTGAAACCTCTCGGGGTAGTATTAAAATGAAGAAAGATTTAGGATGATTGGTTGTTTGATTAATTAATTGTTCAAGCATCCATGCATTCAATCAATCATTCATTCAGCCATTGAATTTTCAGAATCTTTCTGCTTTTTTATCATATCTGGAATTTCACAATCATCACATTTGGGATCCGTATCTCCTTTCTGCCAATTTTTTCTAAAGCGCAGAATGGTATAAACAGCCGCTATCAGTAAAATGATAATTGCTATAATTGCTTGAAAATCCATACGGCTCACCAGTTACAAATAACCATTAACCAAACCCCAGCATCAATCCGCCTTGATATACAATGAAAGAGGCTCCATAGGCTAACCCATTCATGTAAATAATCATAAACAGCGGCCACTTCCACGAATTGGTTTCATTACGGACAATGGCAAACGTCGCCATACACTGTGCTGCAAAAACAAAGAAAACCATAAGCGATAATGCAACCAGGGGGGTGTATAAGGGCATTCCAGTTTGCGGATGCCTATCGGACTTCATGGCATCTTTCAGTTGCACAACATTATCCACTTCAGACTCTACATTATAAATAGTCGCCATGGTGCTTACTAATACTTCCCGCGCGGCAAATGAAGCAATCAGTCCAATGCCCAGTTTCCAATCAAAACCCAGCGGCTCAATAAAAGGTTCAATTGTGTGTCCAATTTTACCAGCATAACTGGTGCGAATTGGATTTTCATTTATCGTTGATTCATCCACTTTGGGGAAGGATGCCAAAAACCAAAGGATGATGGAAATAGTCAAAATGATTTTACCGGCATTTACAACGAATAATTTTCCACGGATAAATACCTGATGGAACACAGACCGCCAAAATGGAGTCCTGTAGGGTGGTAATTCCATTACGAATGATGATTTCCCTTCTACTTTAATGAACAAACTGAACACTTTGGCCAGTATAAAAGCGGTAGTTGTTCCTAGGAAATACATCACAACCAATGTCAAACCCTGGAGATTCAAAACACCAAATACTTTTGTTGCAGGAATGAATGCGCCAATCATCAGAGTATAAACCGGCAGGCGGGCACTGCAGCTCATGAGCGGCAAAATCAAAATGGTAATCAACCGTTCTTTCCAGCTGTCAATCGTACGGGTAGACATGATACCGGGAATTGCACAGGCATAACCACTCATCAGCGGTAGCACTGATCTTCCATGTAGACCTACCATGGTCATGAACCGGTCCATCATAAAAGCAACACGGGCCATATAACCTGTATCTTCCAGCAACGTCATAAAAAACATGAGAATTAAAATTTGCGGGAGAAAAATGAGAATTGCACCCACACCGGCAATGATACCTTCTACAATCAAATCCCGTAACATGCCAGCAGATATCATATCCAAAACCTGATTTCCGACCCAACCTACACCTCGATTAATCCAATCCATCGGCACCGTTGCCCAGGTAAAAATGGATTGAAAAATAAAATAGAGCAGTAACACAAAAATGGCCGGTCCAGCCCATTTATGGGTCAGAAGTCTATCAAGGTTTTCACTGTAATTTGCTTCTGCAATCTGTGGATCAATATTGATCTTGGCAGCAGTCAACACACTATCCAGCCATTCATACCTCAAGGTTGCTTCCATAATTCTGTGTTTGATACCCGTATCTTCTAATAAGTCCACTGCTGCCTGACGTTTGTCCCGCAGTGTATTCATAAACGCTTCATCTGCCGTAAATCCATTTGCCGACATTTCATCATAAATCTCCAGAGTTGACTGGCGAGTCACCAACCGCAATGCCTGGGCTTTGGCTAATCGTTCATTATATCTTAATTGTGATTTAAAAATTTCTTCCAATGGATTCAAAACTTTGGAAATATCATCATTCAGAAAAATAGGAAATGGATTTTCCACGAAAGCAGTGTCAATCGATTTTTGCACTGCTTCCAGCAATTCTTTTTGCCCCCACTTTTCTGTGGCAGACATGGGCACGATAGCTGCAATACCTAGATCATTTGCCAATTTTTCAAGATCAATTTTGATCTCATCTTTTACCATATCCATCATATTTAAAGCGACCACAACGGGGATTCCAAGGTCAGCCAATTGTGTTGTAAGGTATAAATTGCGGCTCAAGTTCGTCGCATCCACCACAGAAACAATGACACCTGGGGGTTCATGGCCGTGTATCCAATTCAAGACTTGTTCTGTCACAATCCGTTCATCCATGGATTCCGCTGTCAGGCTATATGTTCCGGGAAGATCCAAGATGTAAAATTTTGAACCATCAGCAAAGCGGGCTTGGCCGGTTTTCTTTTCAACCGTAACACCGGGATAATTAGAAACTTTCTGATTTAATCCAGTAAGCAGATTAAATATGGCAGTTTTGCCGCTGTTGGGATTCCCCACAAGTGCGACCCAGGATGATTGGACTGCTGTCGTCATTGTTGAATCAGGATATTTCGGGCGTCGTCTTGCCGCAGAGATACATGATAATCACGGACTTTCAATTCGATGGGGCCGTTCATGGGAGCCGTTTTGATGCGGCGGATGCGAATACCTGGCAGAATACCCATTTCTACGAGACGGGACTGGAGTTCCATATCGCCAATAAAGGAATGTACAGTGGCAATCTCTCCATCGATTAAATCAAAGAGCGTCACTGGCAATTCTCACATAAACCAAATAATTGATGGATATGGCGCACGAGCTTGAAACCGTATTCTTCTGCTACTTTATCCTGAAGATTTTCAATCTGGTCAACCATGAATTCTTCGATACGGCCGCAGTGGATACAAATTATATGGTCATGGTGATGGGAATCGATCTTGTGTTCAAATTTGCTGGGACCTACACCTATATCCAGTTTGCGTACAAAGTTGTTTTTTAAAAGTACATCTATTGTGCGATATACAGTAGCCCTTGATACTGAAACCCCTTTTTGCCTGATAGCCATATAAATTTCGTCGGCTTCACGGTGGTCATCACTGGAGATGATTTCATTCCACACTGCTTCTCTCTGGCTTGTAAAACGTAAACCTTCATTATGGAGAATTTTCTTTAATCTTTTTAGACCTTTAGACATAATTTTTCCTTATTGAGATTGAGTCTCAAAGAAGTTAAGGACGAATTTATTTCCTTGAAAGGAAATTATAACTGGGGGATTATGATGAGCGGATTAGTGGACTTTTTTCAGCTTGGCGAACTTGACGATCAACTTCTTTTTTATTCCGTCTTTAAACAACACACCCACACGTTGGTTTTCCCCGGAACCGCTCAAAGCCATGATTTTGCCCACACCGAATATCGCGTGTTCAACTAAATCACCAACACGAAAATCATCAAATACAGTTACCGTACGCTTCACTTCCATTTTGGCGTAGCCTCGAGTTGAACCAATAACCTTGCGCGTCATTGCCGATGAAAAATTGATATTTTCTAAATGGTCTTCAGGAATCTCACGAACAAACCGCGATACCAAGCCATAAAACTGCTCTGCACCAGCCCGGCGTCGGTTATTGGCATAAAGGAGAAATACATTTTGTTTTGCGCGGGTTAAGCCAACATAGAACAGCCGCCGTTCTTCAGCTAATTTATTTTTATCCTGCAGGGTACTGTAAAATGGGAATAAGCCGTCCTCAAGGCCAGTCAGAAAGACGACTGGAAATTCCAAGCCCTTTGCGGAATGGACGGTCATAAGCGTTACCCTGTTTTCCTGGTCATTCCATTGATCAATGCCTGTAAGTAATGATACTTCTTCCAGAAAATCTGTCAGCATCGCTTGCGGATTGCGCGCCATGAATTCATCGACACTGTTTAATACTTCACTAATATTATTAATACGCTCCAAGTCTTCTGCTGTATCCTGGCGTTTATAATGCTTCAGGATACCCGTTTCATCCACTAGGGTCCTCACCAGTTCACCGGCGTTCAGTTTATCCAGTAAATCATGATATTTACTGATGATTTCATAGAAACGATTCAATTCGTCTGCCTGCTTGCCGCGTATATTCATCTTGGATGGATCCGCCAGTATATCGAACAATTCTTTATCAGACTTTTTCGCCTCCTGGACGCATTTATCCACAGTTTTTAGGCCAATACCCCGAGGTGGGAAATTGACAACTCGTCGTAAGGCGATGGTATCTTTTTTGTTAACGATCAATTGCAGATAGGCCAGCAGGTCCTTGACTTCTTTGCGTTCGTAGAAACGGATGCCGCCAATAATTTTATACGGAATACCATTCCGACGCAGACTGTCTTCCAACGCTCTTGACTGGGCATTCGTACGGTAAAGAACTGCAAAATCACTGAACGTACGCTTGTTCATTTTGATTTCTTTCTCCAAAACACTGATGAGCGCATCAGCTTCTTCCATCTCATCGTTTGTTTCCAGAAGCCCAAGCTTATCGCCGGCGCCATTCATAGCTTTTAATTCTTTCAGAGCACGGTTTTCATTATTTTTGACCACTGCGCTGGCAGCATTTAGTATCTGCTGGGTGGAACGGTAATTTTGCTCCAGTTTATAAATCTCACAACCGGGAAAGGTTTTTTCAAAATCAAGTATATTCCTTATGTCAGCTCCCCGCCAACCGTAAATGGACTGATCATCGTCGCCGACAACACATATCTGGTTATGAGCGTTGGCTATCGCGTTGATAAACAGAAATTGCGGACGATTCGTGTCCTGGTATTCATCTACAAGTACATACTTCCATTTTCCCTGGTATTTTTTCAACACATCCGGAAATTTTTCAAATAATACCAAAGGAAATAGTAAGAGGTCATCAAAATCCAGCGCATTGTTCTTCTTCAGAGCAATCTGATAATTCTTAAAAATATCACAGATTGTTTTATCCATAATAGTCCGGGCAGATCGTTTTGCAGCGTCAGCATTCAGCATTTTATTTTTATAATGACTGATGGTATTACTGACTGTTCTAGGATCTACAAACGACCTGGCAATATTTAATTCATCCATAACTACTCGAATGAGTGCAACCTGATCCTGCACATCGTAAATGACAAAATCTTTAGAAAATCCCAAGCGGTGAATTTCTTTCCGCAGTAGACGGGAACAGATAGAATGAAATGTACCAATATTCAGAGGTACATTTTTTTGATTGAGTAAAGCTATGACCCGGTTGGACATTTCTTCAGCTGCTTTATTTGTAAATGTTACTGCTAAAATTTCTTCTGGTTTGAAGAGACCTTCTTCAATCAAGTGTGCAATTTTATGTGTTAAAACACGTGTTTTACCACTACCGGCGCCAGCGAAGATCAACACCGGATTACCAACTGCTTGCACTGCTTTTTTCTGTACTTTATTTAGAGTCTTCTTTGCCATTTATTTAAGAATTTGTTTTATTTACTTTCTGTTCTTTGTGAGTTCTTTTGCGCAATTTTTTAAATATTCGTTTAGCCTGATTATGCTCTTGCTCTGTTTTTGTAAATGTATGATAGCCGTCTCCCCGAGCGACAAAAAACAGATAATCATTTTTCAAAGGAAACAATGCCGCCAGTATTGACTTTTCACCTGGATTATTGATCGGCCCTGGTGGTAGTCCTTTATTCAAATATGTATTGTATGGCGATTCAATCATTAAATCCTTCTTCAAGAGCCTTCGCGGACCATCATCAATGATATATTGGATCGTTGGATCGGCCTGCAGCTTCATCCCTTTTTGCAAGCGATTATGGTACACACCTGCTATGATGGGCCGCTCTTTATCATAGAGTGCTTCACCTTCAATTATTGAGGCCAAAGTGATCACTTCTATCTCATTCATACCTAATACCTGTGCACGATCCCTTAAGGAATCCGTCATACATTTATGGTATTGTGTAACCATTAATGACAGAATTATTCTAGGGTCCTCATTTTCTAGGAAATAATATGTATCCGGAAACAAAAATCCTTCAAAGGAATCATGGTTAATATTCCATTTTTTCAATAAGCTCCTGTCTTTACACAGTTCCAAAAAGTCATCAGCATCTATCCCCAATACTCTTTCCAGTTCAGCAGCGATTTTATTGATTGTCCATCCTTCAAATACTGTGATCTGTTTCAGATTTGGTACGCCATGGACCAATTGATCAATAATCTGGTAGTTGGACCTTGCTGTATGCAATGTATAAGAACCGGCCGGAAGTTTCTTTTCATGACCAAGCGTCCAAACAGCTATATTGAATGCACGTTCATTGGTTATGATATTCTTCTCTTTCAGAATACGACTTACATCTGCTACGTTAGATCTTTTTGGGATCTGAACTTTAATCAGTGCATAGGGATTACCCTGAGGCCAATTAATGATCAACAGGAAAAATGCCAGCAAACTGAATAGAAAGACTCCTAGCAACACGCCAATCAGTCGTTTCCCCGGATAAAAGTACTGTAACGCCATGATTATTGGGGCGCGAATTTAGGTACTTTAAATTACACAAGTCAATTTTCTGTTTAAAAATAAATTGGGAATGGGTACTTAAGTTTCCCTTTGGTCATGGGAAATGGTCGCTTTAATTTCCCCGCCGCTATGAGTAAAGGAAAAGAAGTAAAACACGTACACCTCATCGAAGGATGGACATTTACCAGCAAAAATTATATTATTTTTGCTGTGGGAATTTTACTTATAGCGCTGGGTTATATTGTCATGGCTACCGGTGAAACAACCAGTACTCAAAGCCTGACGATAGCTCCAATTATGCTTTTTCTCGGATATGTGGTGGTTATTCCTACTGCGCTCATTTACAGGGATAAAAAATAGTTTTTTTGGGACCGTAGTTCAGTTGGTTAGAACGCCGGCCTGTCAAGCCGGAGGTCGCGAGTTCGAGTCTCGTCGGTCCCGCTCCTTATAAGCTTCTTTTTCTAGTCGAGAAAGGGGCTTTTTTTGTAGCTCAATGATAGCTGATTTATACAGTCAGAATTTACGAAAATCCAGTGTTTTTTACTACTATCGTGCTACCATAGTGCTACCGCTGTGTTACTGTATTGTTACTGAATTTTTCAACTAAATCCTATATAACTGAACAAGCAGAGAATAAAGGGGGCTATCAGCCACTTCGATTTCAACGAAAGTTAACCCCCATAGGGATGAAATCGATGGGGTGACCTTCCTTGTATATTAGGTGCTCCCATTCTAAAATAATTTTTAGATTGTTGATTATGTATCTTGGACCTTACACATTATTCGATATAATTGAACAAAATGGGGAAAGTTTCTTCCAGAACTGCACTATTGTTTTTGATATAGAAAAACTTCTAAATCACTTTTTAACTCTGAATGATTTTCCCCTTGATGATAAAACGCTTAAAACCTGCAAGGAGCATAACGATAAACAAGTCAGCTCTCTTAATCAATCCATTGAAGAAGTAAGAGACTACCTGAATGCTAATCCTGATTCTACAAAAAGAAAGAATCAGCTTGAGTATTTATCTAATGCCCTCGACCATTATGTAAACTGGTATAAAAAAACCCAGTTTAATTTTTCAGATACCCCAACTATTATGCCTAATAAAATTGGGATATTTTCTGCTAACCGAGATTTCTCTATTGTCTCAATTAGAGATGTGCCTTATCAGTTAAGACCGAGTCAATCTAAAATTGTAAAGGTTCTCTACGAGAGTGCCTGTGAAGGCGTGGATGGATTAACTTACCAAGTAATATCAAATAAAGCTGGCCTAACCTCTTCTTCGAAAATGTCCAATTATTTTCAAGCTGAACACCGAGTTTCAAACTTATTTAAATATTCAAGACGGGACCGAAGATATTCTCTTATAACTGAATAATTTACGCCCTCAGTCCCTAAATAATCCCTGGTCACTCCGACCTCACTCCCCAACTGTACCTACATTGCACCTGTGAATAAATTAATTAATACACCCATAAAAGCTATGAGGAAAAAGTGCCTTGACTGTACCGCAGGTTCACGGAAAGAAGTTCGACTTTGTCCAGTGGTGGAATGTGCACTCTACCCCTATCGTTTTGGTAAAAGACCAACACAGGCGATAGTTGATACCATAAATGATTATTATGAGAAAAAAGGTGAGCCTGCTGGGGACTTATCGCCAAAAAAAGGTACTTGAGCAATGGACTTAAGGGTCAAAATGAACAAAGGTGGTTTCTACCGCAATGAATTATGGTTCTCACCTGCTTATCAACACCTAAATAATTCATCAAGGGATTTACTCCAATGTCTCTACACGGAGATAAACAAAGCACAGGTCAAAGGAAAATGGAAGGGTTTTAGGAATGGAGAGCTTTCATTTGTGGAATCTGATTACAGGAAATTGACTGGACGGTGTAAACAAACCTATTTAACAGCACGGAATCAGTTGATTGAGGTGGGATTAATCAAGATGACCCATAGAGGTGGTGCTTGCAGAGGAGATAGAGCAATGTATCGTGTATTATTTTGTAATGATGTTCTCGCTGAACATCAACGCTGGCGTAGGTATCCAGAAGAAAATTGGGCAAACGAGATACCAAAGTCCAGGGGGCTTACAATTGGTAAAGATACACGATGGAAGAGAGGTCAGACTCGTAGATAAGTTATTTCCCACCCTAATGAATTAGACCCTAAAGTATGAGTTACACCCTAATGAACTGGACCCTTAATATGATTAAGCCCCTAAAGAACTGGACCCTTCCTTCTCGTAGGCACTTTTTATTAAGGGTCTACTCTAATAGGGTATCTTATAAGTAAACCATACTATACTAATTAGAAAACAACAGAAAGGAGTAGAAATGTTTCAATGTAAAAAGTGCAAACGAGAGAATGCTATCAGATGGAATGCCTATGGTGAAGCACGGTGTAAATCATGCAAGGAACCTTGGTCATATAAAGATGAGCAGGAAAGACAGAATGAAGAGTTTTCTCTTCTCTCGCCACCTAAAAAGCAGCTAAAAAGAGATTAAATCAGAGCTCAAATCTTATACCAAGGCGGGAAGGGAGTACACAGATTAAGCTGTCAGTTCCCTTTTTGCCTTGATATAAAGTTGAATACGCTAACACCGCTACAAAGGGGGTTCCGTACATGATAACTATATATGCGCCCGTAGTTAGTAGCACCTATGGATTACCTTCTATAAACCCGTTTTATTGATGCTAAACAGCATATTATGCGGGGTTTTTTGTTTGCCCCACATTTGTCCTTACATTCCAGTGTGATGAAAAGATTACTAATTGTATTATTTATAACTGGTGTTTGCTTTGGGCAAACATATGAATTAGCAGAAGAGTTTTATGAAAATGGGCTACCAAAGGTCATCAAAACCTTTAAAGAATCGAATGATAAGTATGAATTAGTAAAATCTATAAATGTTTATGAAAATGGACAGAAAAAGGAAGAAAAAACATACAAGGGTGTAAATAGATATGGTGTTCCTATAAAAGATGGTATATGGACTTGGTGGCATGAGAATGGACAGAAGAAATCTAAAAGAACTTACAAGGATGGGGAAGCAGATGGATTAGTGACTATGTGGTATGAGAATGGACAGAAGAAACAGGAAGGAACTTGGAAGGATGGGAATATAGTTGGTATATGGACTTCCTGGAATGAAAACGGTGAAATGGAAGGAAAAGTAACTATACTAGAATACCTAATAAATGAAGCTACTGCTGAAAAAGCTGCTGCTGAAGCTAGAACTAAAGAGTTAGCCGCTGAATTAGCTGTAGCTTGGAGCAAGAAAGGTGAGGAGGATTGGGAAGGAACTATTTTAAAATACCTAGTAAAGGAAGCTACTGCTGAAAAGGTTGCAGCTGAATTAGCTTTCGCTGAAAAAGCTGCTAGAGAAAAAGCTGCTATTAACAAGACTGCTAAAGAAAAAGAAGATAGAATAAAAGCTGCTAGAAAAAAATCTGCTAGAAAAAAAGCCGCTAGAAAAAAGGCTGTTAGAGAAAAAATGGCTGCTGAAAAGGCTAAAGCTGAAGCTGAAAAGGACAAAGCTGAAGCTAGAGCCAAAAAGTTAGCCGTTAAATTGGCGTCAGATTGCCTGAAAATATTTGATTTATCACAAGAATTATATAAATCAGGAAAACACCAGGAAACAATGGATATATTGGAAACAACACTGCGCATGGAAGGATGTGATGAAGAGATAAATTCCAAGGCCCAATACTATATTGGTTGGACTTACGGCAACAAACTCTTCGATATGGATGCAGCACGAGCAGAATATCTAAAAGGAGCCAATAATTATACTTCGAATCTAAAATATGTAGAAAAATGCGTGGAAAAACTGGCACTATATAAGAAAAACGATGAGGCAGAAGTAGTTTATAAGGCAGGTGATTTTGCTAAAGCTGCTGCTTTAAGAGAAGAAGTGGGCTTGACAAAAGGATGCGATAAAGAACTGGCTGCAAAAAATCTCTATCAAGCTGGCTATATCCATCAGAAAAAACTAAATGGTAATGCTAAAGCAAAAACTTTATACGAAGCTGTTGTCATCAATTTTTCTGGCAGTAGATGGGTTGATATGGCAAAACAAAAACTAGCTACACTATAAAATACAGAAAGTTTTATTAACCGTTAGTTAGTTACTCAGACGAACAACAGAAATAAAAAAGCCTACTGGAACCAGTAGGCTTTTTTATTTATTTAGTGATTTTTTTTAACTTACAGTGCGTAGCTCACCATGGCACCAACTTGGATCCAGCCTGTTGAGGCAGGGTCATCTTCTGATCCAGCAGCACCAGTTGTTACTGTAGCCCTTACATAGGGTTTAATTATAACAGGATCCATGGGATAATCCCAGGATGCGCCGCCAATAATACCCATACCTTCCAGTATACCGATACCGCCAAAGACCGATACAGGTCCACCGCTAACTTCTGCGACTTGTGCGTTAAGAATACCAAATACACCTGTCAGGCCATTTGCACTCTCAATACCGACATTGACGCCGACGTTAAAGGGGCCGAGGGGCAGTCCAAAGGGAGTGCCGACAACAATGCCAAAGACCGGGTCCATGCCGCTTTCAGCATAAAATTCACCACCTATTACCGGCATGGCCACATTCAGGCCAACAGTAAAGCCAGATAGAGCCGATGGAGCTGCCGGAGCTTCCTCTGCTGCCGGAGCAGGCAGAGCAACTACAATATCTTCTTCTTCTTCATCTTGTGCATATATAAATGGTACAGCTAACAAGCTTACCATTAATATTAGTGAAACGCGTTTCATTTCTTACCTCCGCTTCAAATTATTGATCGTGTTATCAAGCATGCTGTCAATATATTACGGCATTAGCGAGTGCTAAGTCAATTGTTTTTAGTAAATATTTATTTTGTTGATCCATAAACCAAGCTTTCAACCACTGAGGGATCTGCCAGGGTGGAAATATCGCCCATATTATCCGTATCTCCTTCAGCAATTTTACGCAGAATACGGCGCATGATCTTACCAGAACGTGTTTTTGGTAATGCCGGTGTAAACTGAATTTGATCCGGTTTAGCGTGGGGGCCAATCTCTTTTGTCACTGATTCGCGAATTTCCTGCTCAATGAATCCATCTGCATCCACACCCGTCATCAGCGTCACAAAAGCATAAATACCCTGGCCTTTAATATCATGGGGATAGCCAACCACAGCGGCTTCTGCCACACCATTGGCCTTGCCAATGGCGCCTTCCACTTCCGCGGTGCCGATGCGGTGGCCGGACACATTTAATACATCATCCACGCGGCCGGTGATCCAGTAGCAGCCATCTCTATCTCTCCTTGCCCCATCTCCTGTGAAATAATATCCAGGATATTGTGAGAAATAGGTGTCAAAGAAACGTTTGTGATCACCATAGATCGTGCGCATCTGCCCCGGCCATGAAGTTTTGATGGCCAGTAAACCCGATTTACCATTTCCTTCGATCTCTTCACCCTGCTCCGACAAAAGTACTGGTTCAATTCCAAAAAAGGGAAATGTGGCCGTTCCCGGCTTAATGGGTGTGGCTCCAGGGAGAGGCGTGATCAAAATGCCGCCAGTTTCCGTCTGCCACCAGGTATCCACTATGGGGCATTGACTCTTCCCAACAATGTTGTAATACCACAGCCATTCCGGCTCTTTGATGGTTTCGCCGACCGTCCCCAGCAGGCGCAGGCTGGAAAGGTTATTTTTTTCTACCCATTTGTTCCCTTCTTTCATGAGGGCCCGCAAAGCTGTCGGTGCTGTATAAAACAACGTTACCTTATGTTTGTCCACCACTTCCCAGAAACGGCCGAAATCGGGATAATTGGGCACACCCTCAAACATCACTGAAGTTGCTCCATTTGCCAGCGGTCCGTATACAATATAGGAATGGCCGGTGATCCAACCGATATCGGCGGTGCACCAATAAATATCGTCTTCATGATAATCAAAGATCAATTCATGGGAATAGGACGTATAGACCAGATAACCTCCGGTCGTATGCAAAACACCCTTGGGCATACCGGTGGATCCTGATGTATATAATATAAATAACGGGTCTTCCGCATCCATTTCTTCAGGAGGGCATACAGCGTCGGCGCTGGCCATTTCCTCGTGCCACCACAGGTCGCGGCCGGTTTTCATTTCTACGAGCTCTCCCGTTCGTTGCACCACAACAACATGTTCGATGGAGGGTGTTTGGGACACCGCTTTATCAGCGTTCGTTTTCATGGGAATGTTCTGTTTTGTGCCGCGCACACCAGTGTCCTGCGTGATCAGTACCTTACATTCTGAATCGTTGATTCGATCCCGCAGAGAATCGGCGCTGAAGGCTCCGAAAACAACCGAATGCACAGCGCCAATCCGGGCACAGGCCAGCATGGCCACCGGCAGTTGGGTAACCATCTGCATGTAGAGGCAAACACGATCACCTTTTTCTACACCAATATTTTTCAGCACATTGGCAAATTTTTGGACGTCGTTCAACAGCTCCTGATAAGTGATATATTTATCCTCATTGGGGTCATTTCCTTCCCAAATAAGAGCGGTGCGGTCACCATAGCCAGCTTCCACATGGCGGTCAAGACAATTATAGCTGACATTCAGTTTACCACCCTCGAACCATTTTATATCTGCATTAACAAAATTAAAATTGCTGACTGTATCCCATTTCTTGAACCAGGTGATCCGTTCGGCTGTTTCTGCCCAGAATGCATCTCTGTCTTGTATAGACCTATCATAAATCTCCTGATATTGATCCATGGTCTGAATGTGGGCATTTGCCGACCATTCCGGGGATGGATAAAAAACTTTTTCTGACATGATTATTCCTTAAATAAAGTGACGTAAATAATACACAATTGAGGTATCAAATATCAACAGCAGCATACTGCTGCCAGAAATGTACAGATTCTGCCCATTCTGCAGATGCATAGTGCGCTTTAGTTCCGCCGGGGTGCTCCAGCTGGTTGCGCATCATGGTCACAGGACCCATGGGCAAATGATCCACTCCTTCCGGAAAAGCATGGATACTGATAAGTTCCCATTCTGCGTTTGTGGTCTGTTCGTTGTTTTCAGCCAGCACATCATGACAATAGAGAATAAATTCCACTTTTCCTGTCGCTAATGGATCAGCATTTAGCGCCCGGATCTGGATATAAGATTCTTCATCCGGTTTGCGTCTGACGACCTTTGCTTTTAGTTCTGTATTATTGTCAATTTTTGTAAACGGGCAGATAAAATGCTTCGCTATGTCTGCTGAACCATTAACAATCCTTATGCCATCACGATAACCTTCTTTATAATTGCCGGTAGCCATTTGCGCTTCAGCATGGTCCGCGATTTCTGCAAAGGTTAAATTGGGAGAATAGGTCTTTCCGGTACCTTTAATCTGCCGCCGGACAAAATCATTTACTGCAACTTTTTTCATTTCATACTCCAAATTTGATCTTCATTATAATCCTCTTATTCCCTTTTTAACAAGGGAGACTTAATAATTAGCGAATAAACAATAAATCCTATTTTTCTCCCCTTTCACAGAGGAGAAATTTATAAAAGGTCAATTGAAAAGGTGTTTATTGATAATAGTATCGTTTTGAAGATTCCCCGTTTAAGTCGAATTTTATATTCATTATTTTTGCAAAATAGAAAGAAATCATAATGGTTAAACTCATTTTACTGCGCCATGGCGAAAGCCTGTGGAACCTGGAAAACCGCTTTACCGGCTGGACAGATGTAGATCTCACCCCTCAAGGTGAACAAGAGGCTCGTGATGCAGGACAAATACTAATGGCTGAAAAGTATGAATTTGATATTATCCATACATCCGTTCTGACTCGGGCGATCCGCACCATGGAAATATGCCTGAAAGAAATGGATATTTCTGATGTACCAATCATGTATAACTGGCGCTTGAATGAGCGTCATTATGGCGCCTTGCAGGGGCTGAATAAAGCTGAAACAGCTGAAAAATTCGGCGAGAAACAGGTGCTTGTCTGGCGCCGCAACTACGATACGCCGCCACCGGAATTGGATTTAGACGATGAACGCCACCCGCGATTTGATGAACGCTATAAAAATATGTCGGCTGAAGATTTGCCGGCGACGGAGTGTTTAAAAGATACAGTTGAACGTTTTCTGCCCTACTGGCATGAACAAATTGCTCCGGATATCAAATCCGGGAAAAAGGTGTTAATTGTGGCCCATGGTAATTCAATGCGAGCTCTTGTTAAATATCTTGACAATATTTCAGATGAAGAAATTGTGGGACTTAATATTCCGACAGGTGTCCCATTGGTTTATGAGTTGGATGACAATCTCCAAGCAATCAAACATTACTACCTTGGCGACCAGGAGGAAATTGCCAAAAAAGCGGCAGCGGTTGCTGCTCAAGGCAAAGTGCAGTAATATATTTATTTAAAAATTTCTCCCCTGTAAGAAGAAAGAATTAATAAAAGTAAAAAATAATGTAACCAGAAATAAATTATTCTGCTGCTGCAAGTTCTTTCAGCAATTCAATGGTATAAATACCCGTGGTGTGGCTATCGGCCCAGAAGGGCCGTAAACCGTAATAGCCCACGGGCTGCAGGCCTTTGAGCTGATAGCTCTGAGCTGTCATTTTTAGGGGTGGTCCTTTATACACATTGCCAAGAACGTCTTTTTCACCCGCGCAGGAGGCGCAGGGGCAATTATCGCGCATGATCCTTAGGGAGATGACCGAGTCCGTTTCATCTGTCCACTGAATCAATAAATAGTCGTTAACGATTTCAGTATCTTTAATTTGTACTTGTTGCTCATTCATGTTGCTTGTAATGCTATTTAGTCACCGGTAAATTTGCGTCCCGTTTGTATTTCCAAAAAAGGAAATTCCGGGCGATTAGCTCAGTTGGTTAGAGCGCTATCTTCACATGGTAGAAGTCGGGGGTTCAAGTCCCTCATCGCCCACTTGCCCACTTAAAGAAAGGAAATTAAAAAATGGAATTATTAAAAGCTATTGCTACCCATATTCTCATGGCTCTCGTTTTAGGTGCTGGCATATTGTGGTTAGTAAATCTTACTGCTTAATTTAACAAAATTAATTTTTTGAATATTCCTTGCCTGAAAGTCTCTTTTAAGCTGAAATTCCAGGGCTTTATGGGATAACCCAAAAAGATTGAGATGTGGTATGCTTACATTATTAAGCCACATACCATTTCACTAAAAAAAAATATTGAAAACCTTAAAATCAAATAACCAAGGAGAACAACATGAATCGTTATAAACGTTCATTCATGTTCCTTGTGTCATTTCTCCTTCCCCTATCACTTTTTGCCCAGATGACCGTTTCCGGTTCAGTATCAGATGCTGCTACCGGCGGCGCATTGGCTGGTGCAAATGTGGTTGTAGAAGGAACTGACCTCGGAGCTGCCACAGATGCCAATGGTTCTTATACCATTGCCAACGTGCCTAGTGGCGCAACAGTTACAGCCTCAATGATTGGATATTCCAGCGCGAGTGCTGCTGCTGCATCAACGCTACATTTTGCCCTGGAAACTGGAGTGATCCAGTTATCTGCTTTAGAAGTTTTAGCTTCGCGGGCAGATGAAAATACACCTGTTGCTTATACAACCGTAACAAAAGCAGATATGGAATTCCGCCTAGGTTCACAGGATATTCCCATGAGCTTGAATACAACCCCCAGTGTCTATGCAACCCAACAGGGCGGCGGAGCCGGGGATGCACGTATCAATGTTCGCGGTTTTAACCAGCGCAATGTTGCCGTAATGATCAACGGTGTACCGCAAAATGATATGGAAAACGGCTGGGTCTACTGGTCCAACTGGGACGGTGTAGGCGATGCCACATCCTCCATCCAGATGCAGCGTGGTTTAAGTGCTGTCAACCTGGCGACTCCTTCCATTGGCGGAACCATGAATATCATTACCGATCCAACAGCTTTTTCCCGCGGTGGAAGATTCAAAACCGAAGTTGGTGCCGGCGGTTTTCTAAAAGGTACCTTTAACTACAATACCGGTCTGATCAATGATAATATGGCTTTTAGTGCAACCATCGTTCGTAAAGTTGGTGATGGTGTTATTGATAAAACATGGACCGATGCCTGGGCCTATTACTTTGGTGCCAGTTACCAGATGAACGATGCAAATCGTCTTGAGCTCTATGCAATTGGTGCCCCTCAACGCCACGGCCAGAACCTGTATAAACAAAACCTGGGCGCCTATGACTCAGAATTTGCTAAATCAATTGATGGATACGATGCAACTGCTGTTGGTGATGATGGACAATTTCGCGACAGCGGTTCAGCTGGCGGAGTTGAATTCGGTCGTCTGTTTAACCAGAACTGGGCGCCGGTCAGTTCATCATATACAGGTAAACAGTACTGGTACATGTATGGTGCTCGTACGGTAGAACGTCATGATCCCGACTACCTGAATGAAAGAGAAAATTTCTTTCATAAGCCTCTTGTAAACATGAACCATTATTGGACCATCAGTGATAATATGAGACTCTCTACGATTTACTACTGGTCCGGAGGTTCCGGTGGTGGTACAGGAACCTATGGCAGGATCCCGACTATGGATGCTGACGGCAACCTGGGTGATGACGACTATAAATTCTATTATGGACGTGGTCCCTGGGTCAGGGACTGGAATGCTTTGATCACAATGAATTCTGGTTCTGATGACACAGTCTATGTAGACAAAAGAGTTATTCCCCGTACACACGGTGCAGATAATAACCAATCAGTAGGTATTTTAAGAAACAGTATTAACCGCCAAAACACAATCGGGGTTATTTCCAAGCTTAACTTCGATATGAGCGATGCATTGAAACTGCAGGTTGGTTTAGACTGGCGTACAGCCGGTATTGAACACGCCCGTGAAGTTCGTGACCTTATGGGCGGTGATTATTACCTGGATTTTGCCGATGATAATGCTCCAGATGGTAAACGCGTAGAACTTGGTGATATTATTGCTTACCACAATGAGACTACGGTGGACTGGCTGGGCTTTTTTGGACAAGCTAATTATACATCCGGTCCCATATCCGCATACGGTATGGTTGGAATGTCATCCATTTCCTACACCTACCAGGATCACTTTACGGTTGCAGATGCATTAATCGAAGCTGACGCAATTTCAGCGATGCAATTCAAAGGTGGCGCCATGTATGATGTCAGTGATGACATAAGCGTATTTGCCAACTTTGGCATAGTTGAGAAACCGCCCATCATGGATAATGTTATTTATTTTGATGGTACAGTTGCATCAGACCCTGCGAACGAAAA